>OGLZ01000849.1_pt1 | contig 16587 bp, 10 predicted proteins | sample 1572991 | NCBI WGS metagenome assembly OGLZ01 (sample SAMEA2581893, study PRJEB24529) | metagenome | biome: Human gut stool | place: China | collected 2011 | reverse complement strand
ACAAAGCCTATAAAAAATCAGCCCGTGTCGTTGGTGACGTAATCGGTAAATACCACCCGCACGGCGACTCCGCGGTATACGACACCATCGTGCGTATGGCGCAGCCGTTCTCGCTGCGTTACATGCTGGTGGACGGCCAGGGTAACTTTGGTTCCATCGACGGCGACTCCGCCGCGGCGATGCGTTATACCGAAATTCGTCTGGCGAAAATCGCTCATGAGCTGATGGCCGATCTTGAAAAAGAGACGGTCGATTTCGTCGACAACTATGACGGTACGGAGCGTATTCCGGACGTCATGCCGACCAAAATTCCTAACCTGCTGGTGAACGGCGCCTCCGGGATCGCCGTAGGGATGGCCACCAACATACCGCCGCATAACCTGACGGAAGTGATTAACGGCTGTCTGGCGTATGTTGACGATGAAGACATCAGCATTGAAGGGCTGATGGCGCATATTCCTGGCCCTGATTTCCCGACCGCCGCCATTATCAATGGCCGTCGCGGCATCGAAGAGGCCTACCGCACCGGTCGCGGTAAAGTGTACATCCGCGCGCGCGCGGAAGTGGAAGTGGACGCGAAATCCGGCCGCGAAACCATCATCGTGCACGAAATTCCGTATCAGGTGAACAAAGCGCGCCTGATCGAGAAAATCGCCGAGCTGGTCAAAGAAAAACGCGTGGAAGGCATCAGCGCGCTGCGTGACGAGTCTGATAAAGACGGGATGCGCATCGTGATTGAAGTGAAGCGCGATGCGGTAGGGGAAGTGGTGCTTAACAACCTCTATTCCCAGACCCAGCTGCAGGTCTCCTTCGGCATCAACATGGTAGCTCTGCACCATGGTCAGCCGAAGATCATGAACCTGAAGGACATCATCGCCGCGTTTGTACGCCACCGCCGTGAAGTGGTGACCCGTCGTACGATTTTCGAACTGCGCAAAGCGCGCGACCGGGCGCATATCCTCGAAGCGCTGGCCGTTGCGCTGGCCAACATCGACCCGATTATCGAACTGATCCGTCGCGCGCCGACCCCGGCAGAAGCGAAAACGGCGCTGGTTGCCCAGGCGTGGGATCTCGGTAACGTCGCGGCGATGCTGGAGCGCGCCGGGGATGACGCCGCGCGTCCGGAATGGCTGGAACCAGAGTTCGGCGTGCGCGACGGTAAATACTACCTGACCGAGCAGCAGGCTCAGGCGATTCTGGATCTGCGTCTGCAGAAACTGACCGGCCTTGAGCATGAAAAACTGCTCGACGAATATAAAGAGCTGCTGGAGCAGATCGCAGAGCTGCTGCACATTCTCGGCAGCGCCGACCGTCTGATGGAAGTGATTCGCGAAGAGCTGGAGCTGATCCGCGACCAGTTCGGCGACGAACGTCGTACCGAAATCACCGCCAACAGCGCTGATATTAACATCGAAGATCTGATCAACCAGGAAGATGTGGTGGTCACCCTGTCGCATCAGGGGTATGTGAAGTATCAGCCGCTGACCGACTACGAAGCACAGCGTCGTGGCGGTAAAGGCAAATCGGCAGCGCGCATTAAAGAAGAAGACTTTATCGACCGCCTGCTGGTGGCTAACACCCATGACACCATCCTCTGCTTCTCAAGCCGCGGCCGTCTGTACTGGATGAAGGTCTATCAGCTGCCGGAAGCCAGCCGCGGCGCGCGCGGTCGGCCGATCGTCAACCTGCTGCCGCTGGAAGCCGATGAGCGCATTACCGCCATCCTGCCGGTCCGCGAGTACGAAGAGGGCGTCAACGTCTTTATGGCCACCGCCAGCGGTACCGTGAAGAAAACCGCGCTGACCGAGTTCAGCCGTCCGCGTTCCGCCGGTATCATCGCGGTCAACCTGAACGAAGGCGATGAGCTGATCGGCGTCGATCTGACCTCTGGTCAGGATGAAGTGATGCTGTTCTCCGCGGCCGGTAAGGTTGTACGCTTCAAAGAAGACGCCGTTCGCGCCATGGGCCGTACCGCCACCGGCGTACGCGGTATTAAGCTTGCGGAAAACGACAGCGTCGTCTCGCTGATTATTCCACGCGGCGAAGGCGCGATCCTGACGGTGACGCAAAACGGTTACGGTAAACGTACCGCGGCGGCGGAGTATCCGACCAAGTCGCGTGCCACCCAGGGCGTTATTTCGATCAAAGTCACCGAGCGTAACGGTTCCGTGGTCGGCGCCGTGCAGGTGGATGACTGCGATCAGATCATGATGATCACCGACGCCGGGACGCTGGTGCGTACCCGCGTTTCCGAAGTGAGCATCGTGGGCCGTAACACCCAGGGCGTGATCCTCATCCGCACCGCGGAAGATGAAAACGTGGTGGGTCTGCAGCGCGTGGCTGAGCCGGTGGATGATGAAGAGCTGGATGCCATCGATGGTAGCGCGGCGGAAGGCGATGACGATATCGCCCCGGAAGCGGATACCGATGATGATGTCGCGGATGACGCCGACGAGTAATTCCGTATTGTGATATCGCACAGAAGGGAGGCCTGGCCTCCCTTTTTTTCGTTCTGAATATACTGCGTAACGATGGGCTGCCGAATGACAAAGCACTCGGCAAAGGGGGGTTAATTTATCCTTTCCACAATCATCGCGATGCCCTGACCGCCGCCGATGCACAGCGTGGCCAGACCGAGCGTTTTATCGTGCGCTGACAAGGCATGCAGCAGGGTCACAAGAATACGCGCACCGCTGGCGCCGATAGGGTGTCCAAGGGCGATTGCCCCGCCGTTGACGTTCACCTTCTGCGGATCGAAACCCAGCGTCTTACCCACGGCAAGGAACTGTGCGGCAAACGCTTCGTTGGCTTCGATCAGATCGATATCAGAAAGTGTCAGTCCGCTCAGTTGCAGCGCTCTCTGCGTAGCGGGAACCGGCCCCATCCCCATTAACGCCGGCGCGACGCCGCCGCTGGCCCAGGCTTTGATCCGTGCAAGAGGTTTTAATCCCGCTGCCAGCGCTGCGGATTCTTCCATCACCACCAGCGCCGCCGCGCCGTCGTTAATGCCGGAAGCATTACCTGCCGTTACTGTGCCAGACTTGTCGAAGGCCGGACGCAAAGCGGCAAGCCCTTCTGTCGTAGAGTCGGCTTTAGGAAACTCATCACGTTCAAAAATGGTCGTTTTTTTACGGGAGGTGACGCTGACCGGCACAATTTCGGCCCGGAATGCGCCGGAATCGATGGCGGCAAGCGCTTTACGCTGTGAAAGCAGCGCCAGCTCATCCTGCATTTCCCGGCTGATGCCGTATTCCTTAGCAACGTTTTCTGCGGTGATCCCCATATGATAACCGTGAGTGGCGCAGATAAGACCGTCGCGCAGGATCACGTCGGAGAGCCGCCCGTCGCCGAGACGGTAGCCCCAGCGGGCTTTAGCGTCCAGCAGGTACGGCGCCTGGCTCATGTTTTCCATACCGCCTGCGACCAGCGCTTGCGCCTGTCCGGCCAGAATCGCCTGCGCGGCCAGCGCCACGCTTTTGAGGCCGGAGCCGCACACTTTGTTAACGGTAAAGCCGCATACCGTCTCGGCAAGACCGCTTTTGAGCAGCGCCTGGCGGGCCGGGTTTTGCCCGAGACCGGCCTGTAGGACGTTGCCCATAATCACTTCATCCACGCGCTGAGGATCGAGTTGCGCGCGCTGAAGGGCTGCCTTAATTACCGTAGCGCCGAGGTCGATGGCGCTGGTGGTCGCCAGCGCGCCGTTAAAACTGCCGATTGCGGTACGCGCCGCGCTGACGATGACACAATTTTTCATCTTAATTCCTTAAAAGTGAGGGGGGCCGTCAGAACAAGGTCAAACCAATGACAAAAATGACCCCAGAGAAGAGAAGGGCGGTGATGCAGTAGCCCATAATGTCGCGTACTCCGAGTCCGGCAATGGCCAGCGCGGGCAGCGCCCAGAACGGTTGCGCCATGTTCATCCACTGCTCGCCGTAGGCGATCGCCATCACCGATTTACCGAGGTCGGCCCCTAACGCCTGAGCGGCAGGTATCACAAACGGCCCCTGGATAACCCAGTGGCCGCCGCCCGACGGCACGGCGAAGTTAATCAGCGCGGAGCTGAAGAAGGTCATCACCGGGAAGGTGTCTTTGTTGGCGACGTTGATGAAAAACTCCGTGATAAGACCGCCGAGGCCGGAGTGTTCCATCATCAGTTGGATCCCGGCGTAGAAGGGGAATTGCACCAGGATACCGGCGGTGCTGCGCGCGGCGGCGCTGATGGCGCGCATATAGGCCATCGGCGTTTTGTGCAGCAGCAGACCGGCGATCATAAACATCAGATTGACGGTGTTAATGGTGATGTTGAATCCCTTTTCGGCGAAGTAGATCGCCAGATAAGCAATCCCCAACGCGCCAATGATCAGCGCGAGGATGCGGCTCTCTTCCAGCTTTTCCGACGGCGGGGCGTCAGCCGGCAGTTTCTTCTGAAAATCGGCCTCTTCCAGCAGCAGTTTCGGATCGATGCTGATTACATCGGACGGTTTTGGCGTCATCATGCGGGTGATAAACGGCATTACCACGATAAGCCCGAGCGTGATGAAGATGTTGAATCCGGTGAGCAGGGTATCGCTGACCGGGATTAAGCCCGCAATATGTTCGACCGGGTTGCCCGGCGTCGCCGCCAACAGGGGCATGGAGCCGGAAAAGCCGCCGCCCCAGGTGAGAAAACCGATATAGGCGCAGGCAATCAGCAGCGGATAATCGGAGCCGGGCACGCGACGGGCGACCTCACGGGCAAACATCGCCCCGACCACCAGGCCAAATCCCCAGTTGATCACGCAGGCGACGGAGCCAAAGAAAGTCACCAGCATCACGCCCTGAACGGGCGTTTTCGCGGCGGAAGCGGCGGCGCGCAGCAGGCTTTTAACCGGGCCGGAACTGGCCAGCGCGTGACCGGTGACGATAATCAGCGCCATCTGCATGCCGAACGCCAGCAAGTTCCAGAAGCCGTCGCCCCAGAATTTCACCATACTGATTGGCGTTTGCGGCGTCAGCCAGAGGGCAATGCCAAAGGTCAGCAGGGTCAGCAGCATCGCGAAGATCAGCGGATCAGGAAGCCAGCGGCTGACGACCCGCGTCATAAAGCGTGAGAGACGGCCAATCATGCGCCACCCCGCTGGATCAGCAGATCTGCGGCAATGTCGAAGCGTGCTTCGGTTTTCGCCCGCAGAGTTTCAGGGGCGCACCCTTCGGCGATTTCAGTCAGCCACATCCGGCCATCAATAAAGCGGAATACCGCCAGTTCAGTGACCAGCACATGAACCGCATGCTGGGCGGTCAGCGGCATGGTGCACTAGCGCAGGATCTTCGCGGAACCGTCTTTGGCGCAGTGTTCCATGGCGATGATTACTTTGCGCGAGCCGGTCACCAGATCCATCGCGCCGCCCATGCCGGGCACCATTTTGCCGGGCACTACCCAGTTGGCGAGGTTGGCTTGTTCATCCACCTGCAGCCCGCCGAGGACGCAGGCGTCGACGTGACCGCCGCGAATCAGCGCGAACGACATCGCGCTATCGAACATCGCCGCCCCGGGCACTATTCCACAGGGCTGTCCGCCAGCATTCACCAGATCCGGGTGGACGGTTGTGACGGGACCCAGCCCGAGAAAGCCGTTCTCCGATTGCAGCGTGATGTTAATTCCTTCCGGCAGGTAATTGGCGACCATCGTCGGCAGGCCAATCCCTAAGTTTACGACGTCGCCATCACGAAGCTCTTGCGCCACGCGGCGCGCAATACGTTGTTTAGCATCCATTATTTGCTCTCCTGTGGAATGACGATGTGGTCGATAACGGCGCCCGGGGTGACGATCTGGTCGGGAAGCAGCTCGCCTGTCGCCACCATTTCGTCAGGCTCAACCAGCGTAATGTCGGCGGCGAGAGCAATGAGGGGGTTAAAATTACGGGCGCTGAGCTGGTAGGTCAGGTTGCCGAGCGGGTCGGCGCGATGGGCGCGGATAAGGGCCAAATCCGCACGCAGTGGGCGTTCCAGCAGCCAGGTTTTACCGTCAAGCTGGAGCGTTTGCTTCCCTTCCTCCACCACGGTGCCGACGCCGGTCGGGGTGAGAAACCCGCCCAGCCCTGCGCCGCCGCAGCGGATTTGTTCAATCAGGGTGCCTTGCGGAACCAGTTGAACCTCCATCTCCTGGGTTATCATCCGCCGTCCGGTTTCCGGATTCGTGCCGATATGAGAAGCGATGACTTTGCTCACCCGACCATTAACGATCAGCGGGCCGACGCCGGTATCGACAAATGCGGTATCGTTGGCGATGAGCGTCAGGTCTCTGACGCCGGATTCAAGCAGGGCTTCCACAAGGCGGGGCGGGGTGCCTACCCCCATAAAACCGCCAACCATGATGGTCATGCCGTCACGAAAGAAGCCAGAGGCGTTCTGTAAGCTAATCAGTTTTGTTTTCATTATGTTTCCCTTTGCATACTCCATTTTGGGTACGCAGAGGGAATAGCAAGCGGGATGCCAGGATTGATTCGTCGGAAGGAAATTCGTTAACTTACTGAATATGAACTTTTATTTTCCCTGCGGTGCGCAGGAATATTGGCGGGCGTTATGCAGAATTTTGCGCACTGTGCAAAATTCTGCATAGCAGATTCTGGTACTAAAGGCCGGCCGGATCGATACCGTACTCTTGCAGTTTGTACATCAACGCGCGTCGGCTGATGCCTAACATTAATGCGCTGCGCGTGCGGTTTCCCTCCTGCTGTTCCAGCACTTCCATAATAATTCGCCGCTCTTCACGCTTAATCTCCTCTTTCAGGTTGCGCTCCCCTGGCTGCGCGGCTTTTACTTCGCCGCCTTTGCTCACCGGCTGGCGGAATGGGGCGGGCAGATCTTCAGCGAAAATTACTGCGCCGGTGCTCATTACCACCGCGCGCTCAATCACATTGGATAATTCGCGGATGTTGCCCGGCCACGGCCAGGCGGTAAGCCGCGACATGGCGGCGGGATCGATCTCAATCATATCGCGCTGATTTTCCGCGCTGAATTTCTGTAGAAAGTGGTTGGCTAACAGGGCGATATCCTCCCGCCGCTCGCGCAGGGGCGGAAGCAGCAGATGGATCACGTTCAGCCGGTAAAACAGATCTTCACGAAAGGTTCCCTCTTTTACCATCGCCGCCAGATCGCGGTTGGTGGCGGCAACGATACGGATATCCACCTGAATGGTTTGCTGCCCGCCGATACGCTCAAACTCTCTTTCCTGCAGGATCCGCAGCAGCTTAGCCTGCAACACCAGCGGCATTTCACCGATTTCGTCCAGCAGCAGCGTTCCCTGATGGGCGCGTTCAAACAGCCCTTGACGTTGCGTTTGTGCGCCGGTAAACGCCCCTTTTTCGTGGCCAAACAGTTCGCTCTCCAGCAGCGATTCGGGCAGGGCGGCGCAGTTTATCTTGATAAAGGGGCCGTTTGCCCGCCGGGAGTTGTAGTGAATGGCGCGGGCAATCAGCTCTTTTCCGGTGCCGCTTTCGCCGCAAATCAGCACGCTGGCCTGCGAAAGGGCGATTTTCGCCGTGTCTTTGCAGATATCCATCATCCGCGGACTGTTGGTCAGGATATGTCCCCACTGCCAGCTGGTGCTCAGCGCCTGATGCAGGCTGCGGATCTCCTGCTTCATCGCCTGTAGCTGTAAGGCCCGCTGAATCAGCAGGTTAAGCTCATCAAGATCAAATGGTTTAATCACATAATCAAATGCGCCGCTACGCAACGCTTCGACTGCGGTTTCCACTTCGGCGTAAGCGGTCATCAGAATGATGGGGATCCGCGGCTGCTGCGCGCGCATCACTTTCAGCGCCTCAATTCCGTTCATTTCCGGCATCCGGATATCCATCAGCACCACGTCGGGCGGCGTGTCGGCAAAGTGTTGCAGCGCCGCCTGACCATTACTGGCGCAGTGGGTCTCATGCCCCTGTAGCGAAAACGCGGTGGCAAGCATACGGCGAACGTTATCTTCGTCATCAACGATAAGAATACGGTAGCTGGTTTTCATTCTGACGAGGTTTCCTGCGGGTTAATCGGTAAAATAAGGGTAAAGGTCGCGCCGCATCCCGGCTGGCTAGCCACACGGATATCGCCCTGATGCGCGTTGATAATGCGCTGGCTTAGCGCCAGCCCGAGACCAGTTCCTGATGCTTTGGTGGTGAAGAACGGATCGAAGATCTTTTTTTGCACATCGCTGTCGATACCGCAGCCATTGTCTTCGATGGTCAGCGCCAGATGCGTTGACGTATCGCGCCAGGTGCGGATGCGGATTTCACCGCGCGCGCCGATCGCCTGTACCGCGTTGATTAACAGATTCAGGAGCACCTGTTTAAGCAGTTCGCGATCGGCGACGATCGCGGGCAGCTCGGCGTCGAATTGCGTACTAAAGTCGATCCGCGCCTGGACTCCGGAGGTTTGCACCAGGATCAGCGCCTCCTCAATTAGCGCTTTGAGCTGCACCTGCTGCCACTGGCTTTGCCGTGGGCGGGAAAAGTCCAGCAGCTGCTGGATGACCTTATTGATCGAATCAATTTCATTAAGGACTACCGACAGATACTCCTGATGCACCGGCAGGGTCGTCTGCTGGCGAATAATCTGCACGTAGCCGCGGATGGCGGTGAGCGGGTTGCGCACCTCATGCGCGACGCCCGCCATCAGCTCCCCCAGCGTGGCGAGTCTCTCCGTTTGCGCCAGGCGACGCTGTGCCTCTTTGCGGGCGGTTAAATCGGAGAAGATAACCAGCGCGCCGATCAGTTCGCCGTTGGCGTTATGGATGCGGCTGGTGGTGACGCTGATCTCAATCGTGCGGTCACGGCCAGGAAAACTGACCTCCTGCGCCAGATGCTCTGTGCCGTGCGCCAGGGTATCCAGCACCGGGCTATAAAAGTGGGTGTTGGCGAATAAGGTCGCATAGGGTTGCCCGACCAGCTCATCCAGTTTGTAGCCCGTGATGATCTCCGCCGCCGGGTTCATGGTGGTGACATTCCCCTCTCTGTCGATGGCGATAACGCCGTCGGCGGCGTTATCAATAATCAGGTCGTTAAGGGTTTTGGTCTCCCGCAATGTTTGCGCCAGCGCGTTGACGCTGCGGCTGATCTGCCCCAGTTCGCCGGGCAGATCGGGCAACTGCGCGGGAATTTTTTGCGCCAGCGTAGGCAGACCGTCGGTGATGATGTCGATATTGGCGCTCAGGCGGCGCGAAAAGAGGACGATCAGCAACAGGCTGCTGATAAGCCCGGCCGCCAGAACAGCAATGATCCGGACATCCATCTTCCAGGCCTGCTGGCGAATATCCTCCGTCAGCTCATTGGCCCAGATATAACCGAGAACTTCGCCATGGCGCGCTATCGGAATCATGGAATTGAGGATATCGCCGCGCACCTGCCTGCCGGAAAACACCCGCGGGGCGTTGGCGCGCATAACCTCCCGTCCGGGATGATCGGCGGCGATAGTCACCCCGACGTTGTTTTGATACAGCGCCGAAGGGGCGTAGGTGATAATGGCGTCCAGCGCCTTGTTGTAATAGCCGGCGCCAATCCCCGGAAACGCGTGGGTGATGCGTTCGGTGACTGGCGACAATTCCGCATTCAGCATGCGGATCCGTTCAGCGCGCGACAGCTGACTATGCTGGCTGAAGCGTTCGCCCAGCGCCTCGTCGAGCAGGTGTACGACGGCCGATAATTTTTTCTCTTTTTCAGATAACACCGCTGACCGGCCTTCGGTTTCTACGATATAACCAATAGAAAGCGTCGGCACAATGACCATCAGGATAGCCATCAGAATCATTTGATTGCGTAAGCGACGTGGGTATATCCTTTTTAACCAGTGCATATAGACATCCATGTAGTTCTTCTCATGCAAATGTCGATTATCGAGGGTCGCAGCACAGGTTTCTCGGGGATGTATCATATTCCCATCAAGAGAGGGCATTGCGACGCCGGGCATTTACCGCTACCTTAACCGCATTCTGTTGAGTCCCTGACGGCCGAGCATCGCCACATTGAAATATCTTGCCTCTTTTCATACAACCCTGAAGGTTTCACGTTATCTGTTCAGAGCGCTGGCGGTATTGCTGTGGCTGCTTATTGCGTTTGTCTCTGTGTTTTATATCGTCAACGCGCTGCACGAGCGGGAAGCCGAAATCCATCAGGAGCTTAATCTCAACGCCGATCAGGCCCAGCGCTATATCCAGCGTACCGCGGATGTAATGAAAGAGCTGAAGTATGTCGCCGGTAACCGCTTGTCGGCAGGGGACGCGGTAGCGCAAGGGCAAAACGGCGATATGGCGGTGCCCAACTTTGAACCCCTGTACCCCGATTCCGACTGCAGCGCGATGAGCGCCACCTGGCGTAATTCGCTGCAGTCGCTGGCATGGTTTATGCGCTACTGGCGGGATAATTTTACTGCCGCCTACGACCTTAACCGCATCTTTCTCATCGGCAGCGATAACCTCTGCATGGCCAACTTTGGCCTGCGGGACGTGCCGATTGAGCGCGATCAGGCGCTGAAAGTCCTGCATCAGCGCATAGAGCAATATCGCAACGCGCCGCAAAACGAGCGCGGCAACAACCTGTTCTGGATAAGCCAGGGCGTTCGCCCCGGGGTGGGCTATTTTTACGCCCTGACGCCGGTCTATATGGCCAATCGCCTGCAGGCGATGCTGGGCGTGGAGCAGACCATCCGCATGGAAAGCTTCTTTACGCCGGGCAGCCTGCCGATGAGCGTGACGATCTTTGACGATAACGGGCAGCCGCTGATTTCGCTGGCCGGTGCGGAAGGTAAAATCCAGAGCGAAGCGAAGTGGATGCAGGAGCGGATGTGGTTTGGCTACAGTTCAGGTTTCCGCGAGCTGGTGCTGAAAAAAAGCCTCTCGCCGTCCTCCCTGAGCATCGTCTATTCCGTCTCGGTAGATCAGGTGCTGGAGCGGATCCGTATGCTGATCATCAATGCTATCGTTCTTAATATCCTCAGCGGCGCGATGCTGTTCGCGCTGGCGCGGATGTATGAGCGGCGCATTTTTATCCCCGCGGAGAATGACGCCCAGCGCCTGGAAGAGCACGAGCAGTTCAACCGCAAAATTGTGGCTTCTGCCCCGGTAGGGATCTGTATTCTGCGCACTGCCGACGGGACCAATATTCTCAGTAATGAACTGGCGCACAACTACCTGAACATGCTGACCCACGAGGACCGCCAGCGGCTGACGCAGATCATCTGCGGCCAGCAGGTCAATTTTGTCGACGTGCTGACCAGCAACCATACCAACCTGCAGATTAGCTTTGTTCATTCACGCTATCGCAATGAAAACGTCGCCATTTGCGTGCTGGTGGACGTTTCCGCCCGCGTGAAAATGGAGGAGTCGCTGCAGGAGATGGCCCAGGCGGCGGAGCAGGCCAGCCAGTCGAAATCGATGTTCCTGGCGACCGTTAGCCATGAGCTGCGTACCCCGCTGTATGGCATCATCGGTAACCTCGATCTGCTGCAGACCAAAACGTTGCCGAAAGGCGTCGATCGCCTTGTGACGGCGATGAACAACTCCTCCAGCCTGCTGCTGAAAATCATCAGCGATATTCTTGATTTCTCGAAAATCGAGTCCGAGCAGTTGAAGATCGAGCCGCGGGAGTTCTCTCCGCGCGAAGTCATGAACCATATCTCCGCTAACTATCTGCCGTTGGTGGTGCGCAAGCAGCTGGGCCTGTACTGCTTTATCGAGCCGGACGTTCCGGAACAAATGTCCGGCGACCCGATGCGCCTGCAGCAGGTGATCTCAAATCTGCTCAGCAATGCGATAAAGTTCACCGATACTGGCTGTATTGTCCTGCACGTCCAGTGCGCGGGGGATTATCTGCAGATTAGCGTTCGCGACACCGGAGAAGGGATCCCGGCGAAAGAGGTATTGCGCCTCTTCGATCCTTTCTTCCAGGTGGGGACCGGCGTGCAGCGCAATTTTCAGGGCACCGGCCTTGGCCTGGCGATCTGTGAAAAACTGATCAGCATGATGGATGGCGATATTGCTGTCGAAACCGAGCCGGGGATGGGTAGCCGCTTTACCATCCGTATTCCTCTGTATGGCGTGCAGAATACCTCACCGGTGAGCAGAGACGGTTTCGCTGGCAAGACCTGCTGGCTGGCGATTCATAACACTTCGCTGGCGATGTTCGTCACCTCGCTGCTCAGCTACCACGGCCTGACGGTCCGCCGCCATGCCGGCGAAACGCCGGACGCCGAGGATGTCTTACTCACTGACGATGAGGCGCTGAGCGGATGGCAGGGAAGGGCCATGGTCATCTTCTGTCGCCGTCATATCGGTATTCCGCAGGAGCGGTCCGCCGGCGAATGGCTGCACAGCGTGACGACTCCCCACGAACTGCTGCCGCTGCTGGGGCGTATTTTCCATGTTGCGCTCGCCAGTGCGGAAAATAGCCCGGCGCTGATGGCCCCGGAGGCGCAGGCCGGCAATAACGACGACATGATGATCCTCGTGGTCGACGATCACCCGATCAACCGCCGCCTGCTGGCGGATCAGCTGGGTTCGCTCGGCTACCAGTGCGTGACCGCGAACGACGGGATCGACGCGCTCAACGTCCTCAGCAAGCAGCACATCGATATCGTGCTCAGCGACGTCAACATGCCTAATATGGATGGTTATCGCCTGACGCAGCGCATTCGTCAGCTTGGCCTGACGCTGCCGGTGATTGGCGTAACGGCCAATGCCCTGGCGGAAGAGAAGCAGCGCTGTCTGGAATCGGGGATGGACAGTTGTCTGTCCAAGCCGGTCACCCTCGACGTACTGAAGCAAACGCTGACGGTATATGCGGCGCGGGTGCGTAAAGGGCGGGAATAATGGGGAGCTCCGTCTCGCCGGGGCGAGACGGAGAGGGCGAAGAGATTACTCTTTGTCCGTCGCGCTCAGCGAGACGGAAGAGAGGTAGTTCAGCAAGGCGATGTCGTTTTCGACGCCCAGCTTCATCATCGCCGATTTCTTCTGGCTGCTGATGGTTTTAATGCTGCGATTAAGCTTTTTGGCGATCTCGGTTACCAGGAAACCTTCGGCGAACAGGCGCAGCACTTCGCTCTCTTTCGGCGACAGGCGTTTATCGCCATAGCCGCTGGCGCTGATTTTTTCCAGCAGGCGAGAGACGCTTTCCGGGGTGAATTTCTTCCCTTTCTGCAGCGCGGCCAGCGCTTTTGGCAGGTCGGTCGGCGCCCCCTGCTTGAGGACGATCCCTTCGATATCCAGATCCAGCACCGCGCTGAGGATCGCCGGATTGTTGTTCATGGTCAGAACAATGATCGACAGATCCGGGAAGTGGCGCTTGATGTATTTAATCAGCGTGATCCCGTCGCCGTATTTGTCACCGGGCATGGACAGATCGGTGATCAGCACATGGGCGTCCAGCTTCGGAAGATTGTTGATAAGGGCCGTGGAGTCTTCAAACTCGCCAACGACGTTCACCCACTCAATTTGCTCAAGTGACTTACGAATACCGAACAGTACGATCGGATGGTCATCGGCAATAATTACGTTCATAGTGTTCATGTATAAGGCTACCTTCTACAGCAAGCTCTTGACGTAAGCGTCAATGTCGCTGATATATTTTTCTATGCCTTGCGCATCCTTTTCGCGAATCAGATGCTCAAGCGTTTCACATAACTGCTTGCCGGGTATCAGATTAAGCATAGCAAATGCCCCTTTGAGGCGGTGGGCGGTTTGCGCCAGAGCAGCAAAATCGCCCGCTTCGATTTCAGTATACAATCTCTGAACATCATCCGGTACCGTATCGGCAAACAGTGCGTAATAGCCGCTGGCATGGAGTTCGGCGTTACTCTCGTTTCCTGAGGTGACGGGCTGAACCGCCTCCTCCGCCAGCTGCTGCTCAATAAGCTGCAGGATAGCCTCCTGCATCGCCGTGCTAATATTAAAGTTGACCCGCAGTTGGCCCGGGCCGATCTTGCGTATCCCGACCTCATCATCGCTTAAAAGCAAGCCTGAAGCAGTAAGATTAGACGGATTATCCGTTAAATAAAGATCAAAGGCTTGACTGGTCGCCCGATCGTCCGGTGTGATGCAGGACGCTCCCCAGCTCTCCAGCTGGCGAGTGACAATCCGCCGCACTTCGCTGGAAGTCACATCCAGCAGGACGATAACGTCATCCAGCAAATGCTCTCCCGCCTCTGGCGCCTCTTCGCTGGCCGGCATTTTCAGATGCAGGGTATAGCGCGTCCCCAGCGACTCCCGGGCTTTAATGGTCAATTGCCCGCCCAGCTTGCGCGTCATGCGGTCGCATAGCCAGAAGGTAAGGGCGTTTGCTTTGCCGTACAGGTCGCTCTGGGTCTCGTTGAGATACGGGAAGTGCATATTGTCGATCTCGTTTGCCGAGACGCCGTTGCCGGTATCCAGAATGCGGAAGGTCAGGCGATCGCTGGCCGACTCATCCTGACAGACGTCGAGGGTGATCTTGCCGATAGGCGTGGTGGTCACTGAATATTGGATTAACAGCACCAGCGTGCGCCGCAGAGCTTCACGGTCGCCATAGCGCTGCTCGCCGGCCGGGAGCGCATTGTTGATGAGCAGCTGCAGACCCTTGCGTTTCATCGCCGGCAGCACTTCCGGCACGACGTCGTCAATAAGCTCCTGCACCGAGAACAACGTCTGGTTGGTTTTCCAGGCATCGCTTTCCAGCAGATTGGCGAGCTGAATGTCATCGATGAGTTTGACCAGCTCATCGGCATGCTGGGCCAGCGTCCGATTCTCTGTACTACTGAGCGCCGCCGCCTCTGCCGCCAGCGTCAGCGCGGGCTGCTTCAGGGCGCTGCCGATGTGCTGCATAAAGGCGGCCCGTCCCTGCTGGTTTTTCTCATACAAGCGCTGGGCCTGCTTGAGCTTTTTATTGACCAGCACTTCGCGGTCCTGATCACGGATGATCAGGATCTGGGTGCGCGGCGCTACCTGGCTGCGATACTGGCGGATTTCATACTGCTCATTATTGACGGTGGCCTGAATTACCCCCTGATGCTGGTCCGCCATATTGGTGATGTTCTGCAGATTCAGGTGCGGAAGCAGATGGTCGGCAATTGGATTGCTGATAACCGTTCGGTTGGCTTCCTGATCGTGAACGAGCAGCCCCAGCGGCAGCAGAGAAACAATCTCTTCGTTAATGGCGCGCAGCAGACGCAGTTCGCTGTTGGCGGCGGAGGGGAGCCCGGCGCCAGACGAATGGCTGCGTCCTTTATAGTGGCGAAAGGTGGTAAAACCAAACAGCGCTAGCGCCAGCAGACCAATGTTGAGCAGCAGCGGCAGAAGAATGTTCTGCATGGACTCCAGCAGCATGGTGCTCATTGGTACCGTCCACAGCAACTGCATACCGGTGGTGCTGATGTCGGTGGCGATGTCAATCTGCATGCCGTTAAAGGTGATCCCGATATGATCGGCGCTCTCTTTATCCGGCGTGGTGGCGAGATTTTGCGACGGGTCAGGCTCGATACGGAAGCTGTCGATGGTCATGCCGGGCGGGATCAGATCGTTAATCGGCAGGTCGAAGGCGACCACCGTGGCAAGGTGTCCGGGCTGGTTGAAGGTGGTGCGTAACGTAAAATAGTGCGCGTTCTGCCAGGCGAGATGGCGCAGCGGCGAGAACGTCTCGCGCTCATCAAGGGTATTAGCCTGCAGCAGCATTTCCGCGCGCCGTGACTCCACGACGCTGCTGATCGTTGACTCTTTGAAGCTCGAAGAGAGGTCCTTCAACGGCAGGGTGGAGACCAGGATCAGACTATTGTCCAGGCCGTTGAGATAGTACATCGACCACGGAATGGTCTCCGCGCCCCACAAAATATCGAGATAATCGGACATTTTCTGCGTCATTTCGAGGGTGGAGCTGTCATGGGAGCCAAAGATCAGGGCTTCGGTTTTACGCCGGGGTTTCTCCAGGTAGTAAACGTCCTGTTTTAAACGCGTCTCCTGCAGACCGCCGCTTGCGGTGTTGACTGAGGTGGCGGCGATATTGTCGTAGATCTGCCAGGTGGCATAGCGCCAGGCGTCAATGCGCTGGTGCAGAGCGTGGGAGACATCAACCACCTGATAGCTTTTCTCCTTCAGCCAGGCATTGACGGCGCTTTGAATCATCACCCCCATTGTCGCCAGCAGGACAATAACCATCAAAATGAAGAAGCGGCTGATGTTGCCGGGGATCAGGGAGAATTTTTTCGGGGTCATCTTGTGGCTGAACGACTCATCATTGTTTGTAAACAGGATGTAGCGCCAGAGTAACTGGCAACAAAGCAGATGCTGCTGGCAGTATAAAGGCTAATGGCGTAAATCCATACTACAGATTGGCGCCAGCGGTGCGATGCCGCCCAGGAATTATCTTAGAAACGAAGCGTAAATGAAACCGCGCCGGGAAGGTTAACCGGCGACGATATTGACGGAAACAAAAGGGAAGAATCGCACGAAATAACAAGACATTGGCAGAATATGCCCCACTGATGGCCTAATTGATTGATTAATAGTCGTTAGGGAATCATTAGCCGTAGCACAGATAAATTAAAGTTGTGTAAAGAAGGGTAAAAAAAACCGGATGCGAGGCATCCGGTTGAAATAGGGGT
>OGLZ01000843.1_pt1 | contig 16700 bp, 17 predicted proteins | sample 1572991 | NCBI WGS metagenome assembly OGLZ01 (sample SAMEA2581893, study PRJEB24529) | metagenome | biome: Human gut stool | place: China | collected 2011 | reverse complement strand
ACACGCGGGTGATACAACATCGGTTCCACAATATATGCCGCCGCATCGCGGTCTAATAACGCATCGCCATCAATGCACACCAGATATTCACTTTTCGCCGCGGCAGCTCCGGTTTTAAGCGCAATGGCTTTCCCCTGGTTTTGCGCCAGATGAATGACCCGCAAATGGGGAATTTGTGCAGCCATGCGATCCAGGATGGCACGGGTTTTATCTGTTGAACCGTCATTTACGGCAATAACTTCAATGTTCTCATAACGCTGTGCTAAAGCGGCGTGTATGGTTTCCTCAACGTTTTTCTCCTCATTAAAACAGGGAATGATAATGGAGATAGACGGATTATCTTTCAACTGGGGAGCTGGTGCGTTTTCTCCCCACGGCCAGTGGCGTTCACGATAGACCCAGAAATAGACGCCGCCAACAATCCACATAATGGACATAAAAAACGGCCAGAAGAAAACGAACCTCATCATCAGTTCACCAGAGTGAAAGTACGCTACGCATAGGGGTATGCATAACACCAGACATAATATAAAAAACGATACGATGCGATTAATCATTTTTCGGATACCAGGCTGTTGAAAACTCAGGACGAATAAGGTCTATTTCAGGTTGGTTATGCAGAAAATTGTCGGGATAATAACCATAGTTTTTCACTCCATTCAGTTGTAATAGGCTCATCCAGTGAGCGAGTTGTTGCGAAGAAATAGCCTGATGCTGACCATTTTTCTGCCAGTTTTGTGCCTGTAATTCTAAAATAGATTTGTCTTTAGCCTGAGGGATGTTTTTAATTTGATTGGTCAATTGTATTAACCATTGGTCAGCCGATTTTTCTGCGACACCTTCCAGATAAGGCATAGCCATAATAGCGGTCCAGTCATAGCTTTTTAGGAAATCAGCATAATTCTGTGCAAACCAGGCTTCACTTTCAGGTTGTATTACCGGAAGTGCAAAAATATTTCGTGCAGTTTTAATATGTGGACCGCGAATGGCTTTTACGCGCGCACTAAGTTCTAAAGTGAAGTCAGTTAACGCACGACTTTTAAAGCGGGCCCACTGTTTAAATTGCTCCGGGTTTTGTCGAATTTCGCTCAGACTCCCGCTAAAGCCTGCTTGCTGATAAGCCGTGATAGCCGGTGCACTGGCATCTTCATAATCTGAAAGCAAAGCATCATCGTGGAACAATATGCCATCAAAAGCAGCATGTCCGGCAAGATCTTCATATAACATGCCAACTTGTGCTCTGACTCTGTCATCGAAAGGAGAGAGACGGTGATATTGTTCAGGATGAATTTGTGCTTTTTTCTCCCCTGTTGGTAAGTATTTTACTCGCGTTAATGTGGGATCTAAATCCCAGCTTAATACCGGCATCCACGCATAGATGTTTACACCTGAGCGGGTACGTAATTGCCAGGCAACCCGACTAAAAATATCTGCTTTCATTGGTAGCAAACGATTTGGAAACCAGACCTCTTTGACCAGCCCATCACCATCGGGATCAGCAAATGCCTGCAAATACACGGTTGATATTTGCATATCTTTCACCCGCTGAATTAGCACATCAATATTGCGATCCATTTGCTGGAGGTTTTCGTCATAAACGTAATCAAGATCGATATGCATTATCCGTTGTGGTGATTTTTCCTGTACGGTAATAATTTGCTGGGCAAACTCTTTTAATGAGGGATTATTGGCGATTAATACCCGCGGAATGGAATCCAATTGCGACGCATTTGCCAAACCTGATTCAAGGGTGAAGAACATGTCATAACCGAGTTTTTTTAATTCCTCTATCGCTATGCCATTCGCTTCGCCATAAGGCCAAACAAAAACGTGTGGATTTACCTCAACCTTTGTACGCAGGTATTCCGTCATTTTTACAGCATCCAGACGAATTCTTTCCCGGTATTCTGCTGCGGTTTCATACCGTGCGTGGTCAGTAAAATATGCACGATTTACATATACAGGCAATAAGCTGCCGGTGGCATTAGCCTGAATACCGTAGTGAGAATTCCATGTATGAGAAGCGAGCTCAACGAGCCGGGAACGCGCAACTTCTCGCACTTGTTGCCACGTGGCAAAATATTCTCGATCGACCAACTCATCGCCAAATTTTACTTGTTTATCCGCTGGCGTATCGACCCAACTGCCGACGGGGGCCCATACAGCAGGCCACTGGAAGGCCTGAAGAATTGGGAAGACGCGGGTATAAAAACTCTGGTAGCCGTCATCAAAAGTCAGCACTACAGCTTTTTCCGGTAGCGGTTTTCCTCCTCGATGTGCTTCACGAATTTGAGCAATACTGACCGGTTGATAACCGTTCTCGCGCAGCCAGGCAAATTGTTCACGCAGTGCTGATGTCCGCACTGACATAAAACGCTGGTCGGCAGCTTCGTCTTCAACGTTATGCCATGAAATCGCTACAAAACCATTATGCGGCCACGGTTGCTCGGCGAGTAAAGATTCGCGATCCTGTGGCGGTATAAATGATGTTCTTGACTGGCTAATGCACGCGGTGAGCATAATTATACTCACCAGCATCAGGAGATATTTATTTCCATTACGTAACATATTTATCCTTAAAATCTGAATGTCATATCGAATTCAACGTATAAGTTGTGTTCTCTGTCACCGTCATAAGGTCGTTTTTCCCAGCGTAGCGTTGCGCCAGCATCAATCACGTCATTCCAGCTAATGCGTTGCCCGTAGCCGAGTTGGGTGACGACATCCGTGCCATAATGTTTTTGCCAGGAGGCACCAACACCTGCGCTGAATATTTGCTCCCAGCTATTTTCATAGCTTCGCCATAACAAATGGCTTGCCTCAAATGCCGGAACAATATCGAACGTTTTTATAGGGTTGTAGTATGGGGTATCGTGTTCTGTATTTTGTTCGTAATACAGACTGGGTAGGAAATCGACAATCAAATATGGTGAAGACCAGATGCGTTCCTGACCCTCAAGTGAGACTTCATGACGCTGGTTACTGTCGGAAAAATCAGTGAAAGCCCAGGAGACACCGTACTTACGCCGCTCATTTTGATACCAGCGAACATAAGCCTGAGCACTGTTGCCTGTAACACCATTTTTCATTGCCCGTAATGGAACGCGGTGAGAGAGGCGTTCCAGTTGCGAACCAATACGCCAGTTATCATTAAAATCATACCAGCCAGACAGGCGCGCGCCGGGTTTATGCTCATGATTGAAAACGCGTTCAGCGTACTCTGCCTCGAGCCAGATATTACGTGACCGCCACTCAACACCCGCAAGCCAGTCGCGAACAATCCCTTTTCCTTCGCTAAATTGTCCATCGGCATAACCGAATCCAGCAAAACCGCGCCAGTTATCCTTCAGCGGTGGTGAATAAACGATGGTGGTTAAGTCGACATCATGTTTACCACTATCCGGGCCTTCGGCATCAATTCCTGTTGAGCCAGCGATACGAAGCTCTGCAAGATTATGTACATCAACCGCACGTTTTAATCGTACAACGCCGGGATCTTGCGGTTCACGTTCGACAACATCGTGCGTTAAGACAGCTGCCTGCTGCCATTCTTGTAACGTTAATGCTGTCCAGGCTTGTTCAACCTCCAGATTAATATTACGTGGCTCGATCACTTCTGCTTTTTTTAATTCATTTTCTGCTGCACGAGGCCAACCGCGGGCTTGTAACACACTCGCGTAATCAATGCGCAGTCCCTGATTTCCTGGTGCGTTATAAGCAAGCTCTCTGGCTGTCATTTCAGCCTGAGGAAGATCATTACTATATTTTGCTACGGTTGAGAGAAACGAATGCCCCTGTAACCAGGTATCATTCGGGATGCTCGTAGGCGTGCCCATTAACCGAAGGAAAGGCGGCGAAGTATTAATGGTATGTTGGGTGACAGTTAGCGCGCCCGGATAATTTTCACTCTCCAGGTGGCTGTAAAAGAGATCCGCAAGTTCTTCATCGGATAAATCCGGGGCAATGGTCTCCTTGTGATAAAAGAGCTCGGTCATTATTGACTGTGCTTTTTTCGGCTGATGATCTTTGAGATAAGCCGATGCAACCCAATATTGCCCCCAGGGCGGAATAATTTGCCCCGTCTTTTTTAATCGCTGATAGTGAGAAATAACGTCTTTATAACGATCGCGAGTTAATAACGCGCCAAGATGATCAACCTGAATACGCTGGTACTGGGCAGTACGGTCTGGGTTATCGTGCCACAGAATTTCTAATGCAGCGTATTGGGCGAGGGCGCGATCGGCAATGGCATAACGTTCACTTTCACTGCGCGTAGGCATAAACGACAGTCTGACCAGTTCGGCATGAATATCAGCGCGAATATCTGGCGTTAAATTGGCATCGTCAATCGCGGCAGCAAGTTGATTATTACGTAATGCCTGCACGTATTCTGTCGGATATTGTTGCGTAGATGCATTTTCAGGTAATGACTCTGTCATCGCCCGTAATTCATCCTGATGACGCCCCGCCAGTTTATAGATATAGGCTTCTGCGAGTAAATTGGCTTTGTCCGGTGCTCCAGAGTTAAGCTGCTTAAGTTTAACCAGCGCAGTATCATAGTGACCAGCATCTGCCAGGGTTAAAATTTGTCCCCGTTGATAATCCTTATTTTGCGGCTCCAGAGAGAGCGCCTTTTGCCACAGTGTAAGCGAGTTTTGCCATTGTTGCAGGTTACGATAAGCGACGGCGACAGCTGCATAACCACGCGCTGGTAATTGCTGATGACGGTAGCGGTTGTAAACGGTAATAACCTGTTTATCTTGCCCGGCCCATAAGGCAATCTGTAACCAGTCAGCAATTTGGTTATTGCTGAGTGCTGATTTTAGTGCAAACCATGACAAAGCTGGCTGAGTATTACCCTTGCGAGCTTCAATAATCAATGCATCATAGGCGTTATTAACAGCACTCTTCGCCGCGGGACTCGCTGCTAAAAATGCGGCAGTAAGAAGTTTCAAAGCCCATTTGGTTTTCGGGCACCTTTTTCTGCTACTTGAATACATCCTGTATTACTCCATGTATTGCCAAAATCTCTCTCTGTATCTAATTACAGGTAACTGAAAAGAAAGATATTTTTGCACCTCATAATCCGTTATTAAACGCGGAAGAGAGACGTGAATTGTTGATGATGAGAAGAAGAAATGATGAGCAGAGTGTCCATATAAAATCCTTTTCTCGCCCGAAAATCCATTCCAATGATGAGGATCTTCAGGAATACGGCATAAATCCCAATGCCTTTTTCAAAATAAATTAGGATTAAAATAATTAAATCAGTAAATTCCGATGCATGATTTCGGATTTTTCGAAAGTCCTGATGAAAGGCTGCGCTACGGCACTCACGGATTTAATTGTTATTCCTAATGTATCTATGAATTAATGTTTTATAAGGATTTTCTATAACCATTTATAAGTATTTTCAAGCCTGGCTTGTTGCAAACAATGTATAAAGCACTTAGGCAATAATAATTACATTCAGCAACTATCATCATCGGTATTGTTTGTGGGCGGAATTTCATATTGACAACAGTACAGTTCTTATATCTATTAATAATAGAAAGGGATCTACAACCTACAGATTGGTGTAGCTTTATGGAAAAAGACTATTTGAGAATTAGTAGTACTGTATTAGTGAGCTTATTGTTTGGGCTTGCTTTGGTTTTGGTGAATAGTTGGTTTAATCAGCCAGGCGTTGAGGAAGTTGTTCCACGATCAACCTATCTGATGGTAATGATTGCTTTATTTTTTATCGATACTGTTGCATTTATTTTTATGCAGTTGTATTTCATTTATGACCGTAGGCAATTTTCAAACTGTATACTTAGTTTGGCTTTTCTGAGTTGTTTGATTTACTTTGTTAAAACCGTCATTATCATTCAGCAAATTATTGAGGGGCGTTTGACAAGCAGTGTTGTCCAAAATGACATTGCAATCTATTATTTGTTTCGTCAGATGAGTTTGTGCATATTAATATTTCTGGCATTGGTGAATAAAGTTAGTGAAAACACAAAACAGCGCAATTTATTTTCCAAAAAAATGACTTTGTGCATAAGTTTGTTTTTTGTTTTTGGGGGGCCGATAGTTGCTCACATACTTTCTAGTCATTATGAGAGCTACAATTTACACATTGCCGAGTTAACCAATGAAAATGGTCAGGTGGTTTGGAAAGCCTCATATGTTACCATAATGATTTTCATGTGGTTAACCTTGCTTTCGGTTAATCTATACTTTAATGGTTTACGCTATGATATCTGGAATGGAGTGACGGTGATTGCTTTTTGTGCCGTACTGTACAATATCTCTCTGTTATTTATGAGTAGGTATAGCGTGTCCACTTGGTATATTAGTCGCACTATTGAAGTAGTCAGTAAGTTAAGGAAGGTGCGAATAAGCAGGTCATTTCTTCCCAAGTTGACTCGCTGATTAAAATTTCGCGGATCTGGGCCGATTTTTTTCCCGCAAACACATCGAATCAGCCTATTTAGGCTATTTTTTCCACCATTTCTGGCGTTATTTCCGGTTTTTACTGAGATCTCTCCCACTGACGTATCATTTGGTCCACCCGAAACAGGTTGGCCAGGGTGAATAACATCGCCAGTTGGTTATCGTTTTTCAGCAGCCCCTTGTATCTGGCTTTCACGAAGCCGAACTGCCGCTTGATGATGCGAAACGGGTGCTCCACCCTGGCACGGATGCTGGCTTTCATGTATTCGATGTTGATGGCCGTTTTGTTCTTGCGCGGATTCTGCTTCAAGGTTTTTACCTTGCCGGGACGCTCGGCGATCAGCCAGTCCACATCCACCTCGGCCAGCTCCTCGCGCTGTGGCGCTCCTTGGTAGCCGGCATCGGCTGAGACAAATTGCTCCTCTCCATGAAGCAGATTACCCAGCTGATTGAGGTCATGCTCGTTGGCCGCGGTGGTGACCAGGCTGTGGGTCAGGCCACTCTTGGCATCGACACCAATGTGGGCCTTCATGCCAAAGTGCCACTGATTGCCTTTCTTGGTCTGATGCATCTCCGGATCGCGTTGCTGCTCTTTGTTCTTGGTAGAGCTGGGTGCCTCAATGATGGTGGCATCCACCAAAGTGCCTTGGGTCATCATGACGCCTGCTTCGGCCAGCCAGCGATTGATGGTCTTGAACAATTGACGGGCCAGTTGATGCTGCTCGAGCAGGTGGCGGAAATTCATGATGGTGGTGCGATCCGGCAGGGCGCTATCCAGGGATAATCGGGCAAACAGGCGCATGGAGGCGATTTCGTACAGGACATCTTCCATGGCACCGTCGCTCAGGTTGTACCAATGCTGCATGCAGTGAATACGCAGCATGGTCTCCAGCGGATAGGGCCGTCGGCCATTGCCCGCCTTGGGATAAAACGGCTCGATGACAGCGGTCATATTCTGCCATGGCAGAATCTGCTCCATGCGGGAGAGGAAAATCTCTTTTCGGGTCTGACGGCGCTTAGTGCTGAATTCACTATCGGCGAAGGTGAGTTGATGGCTCATGATGTCCCTCTGGGATGCGCTCCGGATGAATATGATGATCTCATATCAGGAACTTGTTCGCACCTTCCTTAACACATAACCAAAGAAATGAAAGATTCCATAAAGAAGCATAAGAAAAAGTTAATTGTTTTCATGTTTATTATTTCAGCAATTTCATGTGTTAACTTATCAACTCCCTATGAAATGTCTGATGACTCATACATATTAAACATAAAAAAGGAATTTTTGAATATTAACAATCTTTCTTCACTTACATATTCACCGCATGACGGTTATTTATATGCAACAGTGAATAAACCAGCAAAAGTATTAAAAATATCAACAGATGGGGCCATACATCAAATTAAAGATATGCCTTTTATAAAAGATGCTGAATCTATTGAGTACTTAACTGAAAACATATTTCTTGCTGCAGATGAAGAAACATCAATACTGTATCTTTTATCCATAGAAAAAGACATGGAAGTAAAAATAAAAAAATCAATTCAACTTGATGTCTTTAAAGAAAAAAAGAACCGTGGTTTTGAAGGTCTTGGCTGGGAAGAAAGCTCGTACACATTTTTTGCTGCAAAGGAAAGAAAGCCAGCAAAACTGTTCTCATACAAATTAAACCTTAACAACGCCTCCGCAAAAAACGAGCCAAAAAGAAAACTTGATGTTAATCTGAAAGATATTTCAGGACTGGATGTTTACAAAAATAACCTAAGGGTTTTATCCGATGAATCAAGATTACTTATCAATATAGATCTATTAACAAACAAAAAGAACATCCTTTTAAACTTGAGACAGGGGCATCACGATTTATAAGAAGACGTCCCTCAAGCAGAAGGTGTTGTAACAGCACCAAATGGTGATATTTATATTGTAAGTGAGCCAAATATTTTTTATCACTTCAAAAAGCTGGTAGATGATAAAAATAACGATAATCAGCAGTCATGAAAACATGTTTTTCCCGGGGTGGGGATTATTTTACTGATAAAGATACTGTATTTGCATCCTATATACAATATACCATTGATTAACAGGAGATATCACTTGTAGTGGATCACAAAATCAGGACACCGGGATAACTTGTTTCCACTTTTCTTCATGTAAGCAAGGCGGTAAACCATCGTTGTTCGTGTGAGGTCGAACGGGGCTTATGACGAATGGATTCTTTTGCTCCGCCACCTGCTTCCCATGAACGGATCCAACGTCGCAGATTTCTTTTCGAAGAATAGCCCAGTTCGCGTACGGCGGGAGCCAGTTTCTTACCATATTTGAAATAAAGCTCAATGGCGCGGATTTTTTCTTCTTCAGTAAACATGTTTTATCTCCTGAGAATCCAGGAAATCGTCCGCATCCCCATCTTGATACCTGCCAGTTCACCACTATTGTCGAAGCCGATGTGCCCCGCATTATGTGCCCGGAGCATGGCTGCCAGACGTTGCCAGTTCCCTGGGCTGGCCCCGGACGCCGGTATACACTACTGTTCGAATCGTTCGTTCTCTCATGGCTGAAAATTAGCACTGTTGATGCTGTCAGGAAACAACCTTAAGCTCAGCTGGAATGCGGTTGACGGCATTATGACCCGGGCAGTTAAGCGAGGTCTTGCCCGGATAAAAAAGCCATTATCCGCCCGTCATATGAATGTGGATGAGGTCGCCTTTAAAAAAGGACATCGTCATATAACGGTGATCTCCGATCGCGATGGTCGTGCGCTGGCCTTAACGGACGATCGTGGCACAGAGAGCCTAGCCGGCTATCAAAACGCTCTCAATGGACATGAATGCAGGCTATATAAGAGCAGCGCGTATCCACTTACCCTGTGCGGTTGAGAAAATCGCCTTCGACCGCTTCCATGTAGCAAAGCAACTTGGCGAAGTGGTTGATAAAACCCGTCAGAATGAACATCCGCACCTCCCTGTTGAAAGTCGGTGTCAAGCAAAGGGGACCCGCTTCCTGTGGCAGTACAGCGATAAATGGATGACCGAACCCAGGCAGGAAAAGCTGATATAGCTGCTTGCACAGATGAAGCTGACAAGCCAGTGCTGGGTGCTGAAAGACCTAGTGCATAACCGCATCTGAATCGATCTTTACTGTTTCCACCAATATTGCTGACTTTACCCGTACCGCTGTGCAGTGTACCGGCAAGATAATACTTTTCATTCTGGCCCGGTGTGACAACGCGCTTTTGCTGCCAGCGTAACTGCCAGTCAGCACCGATTTTCGGGTTGAGATGAATATCCACTCATTCCACTCATCTTCGTAAAACACGGGGTTTTCCGCGCTGCATTTCGCCAGCGCTTCATGCATAGCGACCATTTTTTCTTCTTTGTGTGGGTCACGGATACGCAGTGTCGACGCGGCTCTGCGCTATACAAGTCCGGCAGCAGGTAACCATCGCCGGATGGTTGAAACATGTAGCGGACAACCGGTGACATCACGGATTTTTATCGCCAGAAGTTCGGTACTCCAGCGGGAACGCTGATAACCGAAATCGCCAGGAGAATGCTTAACAAGCTCACGCAGCAATGCGCAAATATGTTCGAACGGCCAGCGCCTCCCACGTCCTGACGGCAATGACTTCAGGCCTTCAACACCCGACAGCGTGAACCAGTTAATCCAGCGACCAATCGATGAACGGGCACAGCAGAGCGTTCTGGCAACATAACTGACGGCGTAACCACGATGCAGCATCAGCATGGCGGTGAACCGCCGGGCGTGGTTTTTGTCCTTTGTTTTATGGATAGTTTTCTGCATCAGGCGTCGTTCGGTTCTGGGGATTGGTGCTATGATCGGCATCGCTCAGTCCGGTTGGTGATTTTTTCTTTTTGGCGATTGATTCAGATCGCACAATCCGGGCTGAGTTCCCTCAAAGTGATCTACTATTCCGCGCAGCTATTTAGACTGGTCCCCTGAAATACCAGACAGTAGATGTATCTTAAAATAAGAGATTAGGCCAGTCTAGACAGTTTTTGTTGACTACTACACTTTCTAACCGTCCTGATTTCTGCTTATATAAGCCTCGCAAAACATTGCTCTATTCATGCACCACTCTATATTCTCTATTTTCTTACAGAATAAAGAGGCCAGCTTCCAGAGCTCAAAAGCAAGTGCAAGATCCATATTCTTCTCTGCAGAAGCTGCTTGTTTCGACAAGGAATGAAAATTATTTCCAGCCTTCATCAATCCCCCCAATACAATGTTCTCTTTTCTGGAATTTATAACATGATAAGATATCGGAAGGATAGAATAATGACACAATGTAGATATTCAAATAGGAGCTAGAACGCTGCTGCACCAGAAAAATCCGGAATTGAGAGATTATGGAAAAGGGCTTATCTCCGTTTTTTTAAGTGATTGTTACGTCTATTGCTCTGGGCTGGAAGATACCTTTATTTTGTGAGCTGGCCCCTGAAATACCAGACAGTAGATGTCTCTTAAAATAAGAGATAGGCTTGGATATATGTCTAACACCACTAGTTCTAATTTTGAGATGGCTGGCGTTTTGTTAGGAAAAGAGGTGCGTAAACGTAAAACACCTCAGGAAAAAATCGCAATTATTCAACAGACTATGGAGCCTGGCATGACCGTGTCCCACGTGGCGCGTTTGCATGGGATTCAGCCCAGTCTGTTGTTTAAGTGGAAGAAACAATACCAGGAAGGAAGCCTCACTGCTATTGCTGCCGGTGAAGACGTTGTTCCTGCTTCTGAACTGGCCGCTGCAATAAAGCAGATTAATCAGCTTCAGCGTTTACTGGGCAAGAAAACTATGGAAGTTGAGATCCTCAAAGAAGCGGTGGAGTATGCGCAGTCGCGAAAATGGATAGCGCATGTGCCCTTGTTACCTTCGGACAAGGAATAGCCCCAGTAAGCCGTGTTCTGGGCGTGTCACGTGCGCAGTTAACATTACGGATGAAGTCATCTGATAATAATCCAGATAAACGGCGTCAGAGGCGCGATGAGGCTGCGGATGCAGAAGTCTTATCGCGCATCCTGAATATCATTGGCGATATGCCAGCATACGGGTATCGCCGTATCTGGGCGATACTCAGGCGGCAGTCCCGAAATGAAGGACTACCGTTCGTGAATGCAAACCGGATAATGAGCGAAAATAGCCTGTTACCATCACGACAGCAGCGGGAACATAAAGGCCGAATATCGGTGAAGGAAAGCAACCAGCGTTGGTGTTCCGATGGCTTTGAGTTTGGTTGCGATGATAGCGAAAAACTGCGTGTTACGTTCTCCCTGGACTGTTGCGATCGTGAAGCCATAGACTGAGCCGCAAGCACGGGAGGTTACGATAAAGCGACAGTGCAGGATGTCATGTTAGGAGCGATAGAAAAACGCTTTGGCGATAAAGTACTGGAACAGTCCATCCAGTGGCTGACAGATAACGGTTCAGCGTATAGAGCGCATGAAACACGGCAGTTCGCCAGAGAGTTGAATCAGGAGCCCTGCACAACGGCAATCAGCAGTCCTCAGAGTAATGGAATGGCAGAAAGGTTCGTGAAAACGATGAAGGAAGACTACATCGCGTTCATGCCGAAACCGAATGTAAGAACGGTATTGCATAATCTTGCAGTGGCGATCGAACATTACAATGAAAACCATCCGCACAGTGCGTTGGGTTATCGCTCTCCGCGAGAATATCGACGTCAGCGGGTAACGTTAACTTAAGATACAACCCCTGTCTGGAAATAAGGTGTATTAGTCACGACTTGATCTGATACAGAGCCTTGAAAGGTTGAGAGTTACCGGTTTTGATATGGGTGTCGAATCCTTATACAAAACACGAGGTAACTCTCATGCTTCATACTACCAATCCCGTTATCAAACACAAAGCCGGTTTGCTCAATCTGGCTGAAGAACTCAGCAACGTATCAAAAGCCTGTAAAATCATGGGCGTTTCGCGTGATACGTTTTATCGTTACCGCGAGCTGGCCGATGAAGGCGGTGTGGATGCGCTGATTAATCGTAGTCGCCGCGCTCCTAACCTTAAGAACCGTACCGATGAGGCAACTGAACAGGCTGTTGTTGATTACGCCGTCGCTTTCCCGGCACACGGTCAGCACCGGACCAGCAACGAGCTGCGTAAACAGGGCGTTTTTATCTCCGGCAGTGGTTTCCGTTCTGTCTGGTTACGCCATAACCTTGAGAATTTCAAAAAACGTCTGAAAGCACTGGAAGAAAAAGTAGTCCGTGATGGCATTGAGCTAACTGACAGCCAGATCGCAGCACTGGAGCGTAAAGCCAGTGATGACGAGGCCTGTGGCGAAATCGAAACGGCTCATCCGGGATATATGGGTTCGCAGGACACGTTCTATGTAGGCAACCTGAAAGGTGTCGGGCGTATTTATCAGCAGACGTTCGTTGATACGTACTCGAAAGTGGCTCACTGTAAGCTTTACGTCACCAAAACACCGATTACCGCGGCTGACTTACTGAATGATCGTGTACTGCCGTTTTATGCGTCTCAGGGCCTGCCGATGCTGAGAATACTGACCGACAGAGGCACGGAGTACTGTGGCAAAGTAGAGCAGCATGATTATCAGCTTTATCTGGCAATAAACGATATAGAACATACGAAAACAAAGGCGATGTCCCCGCAGACCAACGGCATCTGCGAGCGGTTCCATAAAACAATCCTGAACGAATTTTATCAGGTAACGTTCCGTAAAAAACTGTACGGCGATCTTGATACATTACAGTCGGATCTTGATGAATGGCTGGCTCACTATAATAATGAGCGAACCCATCAGGGAAAAATGTGCAATGGGCGGACGCCAATGGAAACGTTACTTGATGGAAAGCGCATCTGGGCCGAGAAAAATTTAAGCCAGTTGTAATCTGACAGATACCTGTATAAATAACCGGTAACTGTCAGATCAGGTCTGAGCTAATACAAATAAGGGGGAAAGAACAGATACCTTTATTTTGTGCAAGATCAAGATAGTCCTTCGACCTACATTTGATATATCAATATTCGCTGCATTTACTGTACCTGCAACTGTTAGAGACAGCATTGTTGCTACAAGTTTTCTGTTTATTTTACTCGAAACTCTTCTAGTTAATTCAGATACAGCGACAAGTCCAGTCCATCAGTCAATGAGCTGTATTTAAGCGAATATATTCTGTTCATAATTATCTTCAAAAGAAATATTAGTATTGTTAAATTACAAATGGATAGTTAACATGTATTATAAAATAATATAAAAATAAAAATGGGCATCCCTCAGTCGAAACGAGCAACACTCGATATATGTTGCTATTTTTTATCTGGTCGCAACTCTTATTTATGCTAGCCTTCTAAAAGGAGGGGCGGCATTGGCTGAATTATAACCTCTAAATATCGTAATTATTTATTGTGAAAAATACCTCTATATACATGGGGAATATCTAGAGAGAAGTCATATGAAAAAAATTAAGTTTGTTATCTTTTCTAGCATCTTGGGTATCAGCCTGAATGCTTTTGCGGGTGGTAGCGGTTGGAACGCAGATAATGTGGACCCGTCCCAATGTATAAAACAGTCTGGAGTACAGTATACTTATAACAGCGGTGTCTCAGTATGTATGCAAGGCCTTAATGAAGGGAAAGTAAGGGGGGTGTCTGTCTCTGGGGTATTTTATTATAATGACGGCACAACAAGCAACTTCAAAGGGGTTGTTACCCCCTCCACACCTGTAAATACGAACCAAGACATTAACAAGACAAATAAGGTTGGAGTCCAAAAATATCGTGCTCTAACCGAATGGGTTAAATAATATCTAGCTCTAGCTAAAATTTCAACTCTCCACGCTGGATTCCTATCCAGCGTTTTGGGAATGACATTTCTTATGATTGATCCCACCCTCGTAATATGGACACAGGTCTAAGCGAGGTTCTGGTTTTCAAATTGTTCCGGACTGAGGCCGCCACACCAACTGTGCCGCCGCCACCGATTGTAATCACATTCGATATAATTAAACACCGTTGCCCGCATTATTTCCCGGCTGATAAAGTGTTCTCCATGGATACATTCCACTTTCAGCGAATGAAAGAAGCTTTCCACGCAGGCATTATCGTAGCAGTATCCCTTGGCGCGCATCCTGTATATTATTGGCTATATGCCAACATACGGGTATCACCGTGTCTGGGCGATACTCAGGCGGCAGTCCCGAAATGAAGGACTACCGTTCGTGAATGCAAACCGGATAATGAGCGAAAATAGCCTGTTACCATCACGACAGCAGCGGGAACATAAAGGCCGAATATCGGTGAAGGAAAGCAACCAGCGTTGGTGTTCCGATGGCTTTGAGTTTGGTTGCGATGATAGCGAAAAACTGCGTGTTACGTTCTCCCTGGACTGTTGCGATCGTGAAGCCATAGACTGGGCTGCAATTAAGATACAATCCCTGTCTGGAAATAAGGGGGCAAGAACACGATAAATAATTTCTTATTGTAATTATAAGCGTAAAAATCATATCCTACACATGACGATGTGGAAATTAACAAACGTATTTTATATGAGTTAAAAATGTATCTTTTTATTGATAAGAGTTAGGTCACTCTAACGCAGAGTGCCTGATAAAGACTTTTTTATGTGAGAATGATATGAAATTAAAACAAAACATCGAAAAAGAGATTATAAAAATCAACAATATCAGAATACATCAGTACACTGTACTATATACATCTAATTGTACAATCGATGTATACACAAAAGAAGGAAGCAATACATATTTTAGAAATGAACTCATATTTCTTGAGAGGGGAATAAATATATCAGTAAGATTGCAAAAGAAGAAATCAACAGCAAATCCATTTATCGCAATCAGATTAAGCAGCGATACATTAAGACGCCTAAAGGATGCCCTGATGATAATATACGGAATATCAAAAGTAGATGCTTGTAGTTGTCCGAATTGGTCAAAAGGAATAATTGTAGCTGATGCTGACGATTCTGTATTAGATACATTCAAGAGTATCGATAATAATGATGATTCAAGAATTACTTCAGATTTGATATATCTTATATCAAAGATCGAAAACAACAAAAAAATTATAGAGTCAATTTATATATCGGCTGTAAGCTTCTTTTCCGATAAAGTCAGAAACATAATCGAGAAAGACTTATCAAAGAGATGGACTCTAGCTATTATTGCAGATGAATTTAATGTATCAGAGATAACAATAAGGAAAAGGCTTGAGTCAGAGTATATTACTTTTAACCAGATCCTTATGCAATCAAGAATGAGCAAAGCAGCATTGCTGTTGCTTGATAACTCATATCAGATATCACAGATATCTAATATGATAGGATTTTCCAGTACATCATATTTCATTAGGCTTTTTGTAAAACATTTTGGCATAACACCAAAACAATTCTTGACTTATTTTAAAAGCCAATGAAAACATGTTTCATCTCATTATTTGAGATTGCTATAAACATATTGAGATGGCTGAAGTTTTGTTCGGGAAAGAAATCGTAAACATAAAACACCTAAGGAAAAAAGTCGTAATAATTCAACAGACTATGGAGCCAGGAATGATGCTGTCCCGGATGGCTCGTTTACATGGAACTCAGCCCTGCCAGTTGTTTAAGTGGAAGAAACAATACCTGGAAGGAACTCTCAATGCTGTTGCTGCTGGTGAAAACGTTGTTCCTGCTTCTGAACTGGCCGCTGCGCTAAGCAGATTAATCAGGTTCAGCGTTTACTGGGCAAGAAAACCATGGAAGTTGAAATCCCCAGGGAAGCAGTGGAGTACGCGCAATCGCGAAAATGGATAATGTATGTGTCCTTGTTATCTTCGGATAAGGAATAGCCTCGGTAAGCCGTGTTTTGGGCGATCGAGTAGGAGGCAGGATCATTCCCTCCGTCCTGAGCCTGTTTGTGCACAGAAAAAAACCAGCTAGGCTGTAATGCCAATCAGTTGACCGATCCAGTGGCTGTGTAAGAATCCGGAAACGCTCACTCGTTTCCGGATTTTTTTATGCTCATTGGGCAGGCCCTTGATTTGGTATTATACGTTACGATTCTCTGCGTAACCCACTGACTTCTCAGGGGGATTACCTCGCCCCCGAACTCATCTCTCGTTGCCTTGCCGAATCAGGTACTGTAACTGTAATCAAAACAGGCAGATCAACAGCATCCCGATAACGGCTTGACTCTTAGAAGGGCGCCCAGGGCAGTCATTATACGAGCAGGCAGTTCCGGCAGTTATTGTGGCGATACCAGA
>OGLZ01000835.1_pt1 | contig 16929 bp, 17 predicted proteins | sample 1572991 | NCBI WGS metagenome assembly OGLZ01 (sample SAMEA2581893, study PRJEB24529) | metagenome | biome: Human gut stool | place: China | collected 2011 | reverse complement strand
CTTCTGACAACCCCGTGGTTGCCTGTTCGTTTTAAAGACGGAACGACAGGCAAGCTGGCACCAGTCGATCTGGCTGATGAAAATGTTGTCGATATCGCTGCGCCGCGGGCAGATCTCCAGGGTGCGGCCTGGCAGTTTTTGCTGGGGCTACTACAAACCAGCTTCGCGCCCAAAAATCACGGTCGTTGGGATGATATCTGGCAAGACGGACTGGAGGCTGAAAAGCTACGGGAAGCATTGCTGTCCTTAGAACACGCTTTCCAGTTTGGGGCAGATTCCCCTTCATTTATGCAGGATTTCGAGGCGCTCAAGGGAGATAAAGTTCAGGTCGCTTCGCTACTGCCTGAGATTCCCGGCGCTCAAACAACGAAGTTTAATAAAGACCACTTTATTAAGCGTGGCGTGACTGAACACGTATGCCCTCATTGTTCCGCGTTAGCTCTGTTCTCCCTACAGTTAAATGCGCCATCAGGCGGCAAAGGCTATCGCACCGGTTTGCGCGGCGGTGGGCCGATGACCACTCTGATTGAATTACAGGAATATCAAGGCAATCAACAAACGCCCTTGTGGCGCAAACTGTGGCCCAATGTGATGCCGCAGGATGAAGCCGACTTACCGCTACCCAAAAAATTTGACGATCTGGTTTTCCCCTGGCTTGGCCCGACGCGAACCAGCGAACTGGCCGGTGCGGTGGTAACCCATGATCAGGTCAATAAACTCCAGGCTTACTGGGGAATGCCGCGCCGTATTCGTATTGATTTTAATACCACGACAGTCGGCAACTGCGATATTTGCGGTGAACAGAGCGACGCGCTCCTGAGCCTGATGACGACCAAAAATTACGGTGCGAATTATGCCATGTGGCAGCATCCCTTAACGCCTTACCGTATACCACTTAAAGAGGGTGGCGAGTTTTACTCGGTCAAACCACAACCGGGCGGTTTAATCTGGCGCGACTGGTTAGGCCTTATCGAAACGGGTAAATCAGAAAACAATACGGAACTTCCCGCGCTGGTGGTGAAACTCTTTAATGCCAGCAGTCTGAAACAGGCAAAAGTAGGCCTGTGGGGATTTGGCTATGATTTCGACAACATGAAAGCGCGCTGTTGGTACGAACACCATTTCCCGCTGCTGCTCAAGAAAAAAGAAGGCCAGATACCGAAACTGCGTCTGGCTGCGCAAACGGCTTCACGGATTCTAAGTCTGTTACGAAGTGCATTGAAAGAAGCGTGGTTCTCCGATCCAAAAGGTGCACGGGGTGATTTCAGTTTTGTGGATATCGACTTCTGGAACAAAACTCAGCATCGCTTCCTGAGGTTAGTGCGCCAAATTGAAGAAGGTCAGGATGCGGACGAATTACTCGGCAAATGGCAAAAGGAAATTTGGTTATTCGCGCGTCAGGATTTTGACGAGCGTGTATTCACCAATCCATATGAGCCTGTTGATTTGAAACGCGTTATGACCGCGCGCAAGAAATATTTCACAACATCGGCGGAGAAGCAAAGTGCTAAAGCCGCCAGGGAGAAAAAGCAGGAGGCTGCTGAATGAGTATTGTAAAAGAGGAGCACAAAGCCACGCTGCGTAAATGGCGCGAAGAGTTGCAGGCTAAACGCGGCAATCGTGCAAGTCTGCGGCGTAGCACAACGGTTAATGATGTTTGCTTGTCAGAAGGGGTTCGTTCTCTGCTGATGCAGACCCACACTTTGTGGAAAATTGAAGCACAAGAGTGGCGTTTTACCGCACTGGCGCTGGTCGCCGCAGTTAGCGCCAATGTAAAAGCTATTGATGAACGGCAGCCTTTTGCCGCGCAGCTGGCGGCGGTAATGTCAAAGGGGCGTTTTACTCGTCTGTCGGCAGTAAAAACACCGGATGAATTACTGCGCCAGTTACGCCGCGCAGTCAGATTATTAAACGGTTCCGTCAATCTTGACTCTCTGGCAGAGGGGGTCTTCCGTTGGTGCCAGGAGAGCGACGACCTGCTCAATCATCACCGCCGCCAGCAGCGGCCAACCGAATTTATCCGTATCCGCTGGGCGCTGGAATATTACCAGGCTGGCGACGCCGATAACGAACAAAATCAATAAAGGACTATCTCATGACAACATTTATTCAGCTTCATTTGTTAACCGCTTACCCTGCTGCCAACCTTAACCGTGATGATACCGGTGCGCCAAAAACTGTGGTGCTGGGTGGAGCAACGCGTCTGCGCGTTTCCTCGCAAAGTCTGAAACGTGCGTGGCGCACTTCTGCACTTTTTGAACAGGCACTGGCGGGCCATATTGGTATTCGCACTGGGCGTATTGCGCGTGAGGCGGCAACTATCCTGATTGAGAAAGGGATTGAAGATAAAAAAGCCATCGAATGGTCGGCAAAAATTGCTGATTATCTTGGGAAAGCTAAAAATGACAAAAAACCAAAAGATCCGCTCACTAACGCCGAAACTGAACAGTTAGTCCATATCAGCCCGGCAGAATTTGACGCCGTAAAAGCGCTGGCCCATCAGCTTGCAGAAGAAAAGCGCGCGCCAAAAGAGGAAGATCTCGCGTTGTTACGCAAAGACCGTATGGCGGTAGATATTGCCATGTTTGGTCGTATGCTGGCGAATAAACCCGAGTTTAATGTTGAAGCCGCCTGCCAGGTAGCGCACGCATTTGGTGTCAGTGAAACGATTGTCGAAGATGATTTTTTCACCGCCGTTGATGATTTGCGCCAGGCTTCTGAAGATGCCGGTGCCGGGCATCTTGGTGAAACCGGATTCAGTTCTGCACTGTTCTACACCTATATCTGCATTGATAAAGATCTGCTGGTCGAAAACCTTGGCGGTGACGAAGCGTTAGCTAATCAGACCATACGTGCCTTTACGGAAGCCGCACTTAAAGTCTCCCCAACCGGCAAACAGAACAGCTTTGCCAGCCGTGCCTACGCCTCCTGGGCGCTGGCAGAAAAAGGCACCGATCAACCACGCTCTCTGGCGGCGGCTTTCTATGAACCCATTAATGGCACACGTCAGTTAGATGTGGCGGTGCAGCGTATTACAACGCTTCGCGAAAACATGAATACGGTCTACGAACAGAAGACCGAATGCGCAAGTTTTGACGTGATGAACAAACAGGGAAGCATGAAGGACGTGCTGGACTTTATCTGCGCGTAAGGGGCGGCTTATGAGCCAATATCTGATTTTTCAGCTTCATGGGCCGATGGCGTCCTGGGGGGTCGATGCTCCAGGTGAAGTTCGTCATACCCATGAACTTCCTTCGCGCTCAGCATTGCTGGGGCTACTGGCTGCCGGGGTAGGGATTCGGCGTGATGATACCGAACGCTTAAACGCGTTTAATCGCCACTATTCACTGGTGGTTTGCGCCAGCCGTAACCCGCGCTGGGCACGGGATTATCACACGGTCCAGATGCCAAAAGAGGTGCGTAAAGCACGTTATTTCAGCCGTCGCGAAGAGTTGAGCGACCCTGAGCTTTTGAGCGCGATTATCTCCCGGCGCGACTACTACACCGATGCCTGGTGGATGGTGGCGGTGGCAACAACAGCCGATGCGCCTTACAGCCTCGAACAGTTGCAGGACGGTTTACGCCATCCAGTTTTTCCGCTTTATCTGGGGCGAAAAAGTCATCCGCTGGCATTACCTCTTGCGCCGTTACTGCTCGAAGGCAACGCGTGTGATGCCTTATGTAATGCATACCAACAGTATCAGGATCATTTCCATAAACTGAAAGTCTCACTCCCAAAACTTCAGGATGAATGCTGGTGGGAAGGGAAACACGACGGCCTGGTCGCGAGCAAAATATTACGCCGCCGGGATGTTCCTTTAAATCGTCAGCAGTGGCTGTTTGGGGAACGCACCGTCAATCAGGGGCCGTGGCTCAGCAAGGAGGAACCATGTACCTCTCAAGAATAACCTTACATACCGGCCAGCTTTCGCCTGCGCAGTTGCTGCATCTGGTGGATCGCGGTGAATATGTGATGCATCAGTGGCTGTGGGATCTCTTCCCTGGCGGCAAAGAAAGGCAATTTCTTTATCGTAGGGAAGAACTCCAGGGCGCGTTTCGCTTTTTTGTCCTCTCGCAGGCACGCCCGGCGGAAAGTGAAACTTTCACCATCGAATGCCGACCATTTGTGTCCGAGCTGCGTACCGGACAATCTCTTTGTTTCAACCTGCGGGCGAATCCAACAATCTGTAAAGCGGGCAAGCGCCACGATCTGCTGATGGAGGCGAAACGGCAGGTGAAGGGGCAGGCGGAAGGGCGTGATATCTGGTTGCATCAACAACAGGCGGCGCTGGACTGGCTGGCAGCGCAGGGGGAAAGAAGTGGTTTTACACTACTGGATACCTCGGTTGATGCCTACCGACAACAACAACTCCGGCGGGAAAACACCCGGCAACTGATCCAGTTCAGTAGCGTGGATTATACGGGGATGCTTACGGTCACCGATCCCGGGTTATTTCTGCAACGTCTCAGTCAGGGGTATGGCAAAAGCCGGGCGTTCGGCTGTGGTCTGATGCTGATCAAACCCGGAGCAGAGGCGTGACGTTTGTACCACTGAGTCCGATCCCGTTAAAAGATCGCACCTCCATGATCTTCCTCCAGTACGGTCAAATCGACGTACTGGACGGTGCTTTCGTGCTGATCAACAAAACCGGGATCCGCACGCACATTCCGGTGGGATCGGTCGCCTGCATTATGCTCGAACCGGGAACGAGAGTTTCCCACGCGGCGGTGCATCTGGCCGCCACGGTGGGGACGCTACTGGTCTGGGTCGGTGAAGCGGGTGTTCGCGTCTACTCTTCCGGACAACCCGGTGGGGCGCGTGCTGATAAGTTACTCTACCAGGCAAAGCTGGCTTTAACGGAAGATCTACGCCTGAAGGTGGTGCGCAAAATGTATGAATTACGTTTTCGTGAGCCACCGCCAGCTCGCCGTTCAGTGGAGCAGTTACGGGGAATTGAGGGATCCCGCGTTCGCCAGACGTATGCATTACTGGCGAAACAATATGGTGTGAAATGGAATGGTCGCAAATACGATCCTAAAGACTGGGAAAAAGGCGATGTTGTCAATCTTTGCATCAGTGCTGCCACATCATGCCTGTACGGTATTTCTGAAGCTGCAGTATTAGCTGCGGGATATGCGCCCGCTATTGGTTTTATCCATAGCGGCAAACCGCTTTCATTTGTTTATGACATAGCCGATATCATTAAATTTGATTTGGTTGTGCCAAAGGCATTTGAAATAGCAGCGAGGCAACCCGCAGAACCAGATAAAGAAGTCAGGTTGGCCTGTCGCGATATTTTCCGTAGCACTAAATTAACGGGCAAGTTAATTCCGTTAATTGAGGAAGTGCTTGCCGCTGGTGAAATTGAACCACCACAACCCGCGCCGGATATGTTACCGCCTGCCATCCCTGAACCTGAAACGTTAGGCGATAGCGGTCATCGAGGACGCGGCGGATGAGTATGATCGTAGTTGTAACGGAAAATGTTCCTCCACGTTTACGTGGACGGCTCGCTATCTGGCTACTGGAAGTGCGTGCCGGTGTGTATGTCGGAGATACATCCAAACGTATTCGGGAGATGATCTGGCAGCAAATCTCTCAACTGGCAGGTTGCGGAAATGTAGTGATGGCTTGGGCGACCAATACCGAGTCAGGTTTTGAATTTCAGACCTGGGGTGAAAATAGACGTATTCCGGTGGATTTGGATGGGTTGCGTTTGGTTTCTTTTCTTCCTGTTGATAATCAATAAGTTATCCGTTCTTTAAAAATAAGGAAATGTTTTAATTTAGTTGGTAGATTGTTGATGCGGAATAAATTTGTTTAAAAACAGTTATGTATGCTTAGTGTGTTCCCCGCGCCAGCGGGGATAAACCGCGTCCAGTGATAGAACTCGACGACGGAACAACGTGTTCCCCGCGCCAGCGGGGATAAACCGATTTTTTCCGTTAGTTAGTGAGCGTGATAACAGTGTTCCCCGCGCCAGCGGGGATAAACCGAGGGTTACAGAAAAGAAGCATCGCAACTTGATGTGTTCCCCGCGCCAGCGGGGATAAACCGCACAAGAAAAAGATATCGCAGCGTCATTTATGGTGTTCCCCGCGCCAGCGGGGATAAACCTGTTTCGCCGCAAATACTACCGCAACGGCGCGCGTGTTCCCCGCGCCAGCGGGGATAAACCGGCGTGGGCGAAATTGCGCAAAATACCGCTGGGGTGTTCCCCGCGCCAGCGGGGATAAACCGCGAACAGAAAAACCGTTCTCAGCCAGCGTCAGGTGTTCCCCGCGCCAGCGGGAATAAACCGCAAACGATGAGCGGGCCAACGAATCGCCGTTGGTGTTCCCCGCGCCAGCGGGGATAAACCGATCCACGGTTCGACGCCGATCGCCGTGGCTATGTGTTCCCCGCGCCAGCGGGGATAAACCGCCGCGCAAATCCAGCGAGCCGCCGACGCTCAGTGTTCCCCGCGCCAGCGGGGATAAACCGTTGCAAACCGTGGCAAACGCAATTAACAAAAAGTGTTCCCCGCGCCAGCGGGGATAAACCGATTGTTATAATTATTTATTGAAATATCATTCCGTGTTCCCCGCGCCAGCGGGGATAAACCGAATCTATTGTGAATTTGAAATGGTCCAGCACTGTGTTCCCCGCGCCAGCGGGGATAAACCGGGTAAAAACACGGTCTGAACCGACATTCATGTGTGTTCCCCGCATCAGCGGGGATAAACCGGGCGCACTGGATGCGATGATGGATATCACTTAGAATTCCCCGCCCCTGCGGTAGAACTCCCAGCTCCCATTTTCAAACCCATCAAGACGCCTTCGCCAGCTCCTTCACCAACGGTAGCATTATCCGCATAACGTCACGGCAGCGACGTTCTATTCTTCCAGGAAGTGCCTTATCAATATGTTGTTGATTATCCAGTCTTACGTCATGCCAGCTATTTCCCGCAGGGAATGCAGCTGTTTTTGCGCGTTGCTGATAACCATCCTTATTCCCAAGATTCCAATTTGTTGCTTCTACCGAAAGTACGGCAATACCGGCTTTGTCGAAAACTTCGGCGTCATTACAACAGCCAGTACCCTTCGGATAATTTTTATTCAAACCCGGATTGGTCGTTGCGGCAATTCCATGACTACGCGCAATTGCCAGTGCCCTGTCGCGCGTTAATTTCCTTACTGCTTCAGGGGTTTTTACACCACTGTTGAAATACAATTTATCGCCAACAATTAAGTTATCGAGATTAATCACCAGCAGCGTATTTTTCTTTTCGGTGTCACTCATCCGCTTGAGTAAATTCTCAGCACCTAATTTCCCTTCCTCTTCACCACTGGTCGCCACAAATCGAATACCATACTCGGTAGGCGTATTTTTCAGGCGTTCTGCCAATTCCAGCATGACACCTAAACCTGCGGCGTTATCATCCATTCCTTGTAACGTCAGTCCGCCGAGATTGGCATCGGCGTCAGCATCGCTCAGCGGGGCGTAAGTATCCAGATGCGCCATAATGATGATCTGCTGCGGCGCTTTGCCTTCATGAGCGGCAATCACCGTACTTCCCGTCACGTTATGCCAGCTCTTGCGATTATCGCGGGCGGTATAAATATACCGACTATTAAATGTCCGAATATCACTGCGATAACCCATTTGCTGAAACTGTTGGCGAATATAATCGGCAGATAACATTTCTGCAGGAGTTCCGGTCATGCGTCCCGGAAAGAAAGTAGCAATATGTCGTGCCTGGGTATTAGCAAAATCGCCAGGTTTAGGTGACGAGGCGTGTACGGGGAGAATAAAGCATACGCCGAGCGCCAGGGCAGCGGTACGGTGGCGCAATGCGGAAAACATAGTGAGTCCTTAAATACCATGCAAATTTTTTTACCGCCATAGTATGAAACTGCCGCTGCGCTAAAACAATTTCAAATCTTCCTAAACGCCCGAAATCCGGTGCCTTAAGCACTTTTTGATATTAGCTTTGCCAAATCGTTATTCCGTTAAGGAACTACTCATTCTAATTGGTAATTTCATTCGCTCTCTTACGCTCCCTATAGTCGAAACATCTGATGGCAAGAAAATAGCGGTATTGCAAAGGAACGGTTATGGATCAAAAACGACTTACTCACATGCGGCAACTGGAGGCGGAAAGCATCCACATTATTCGCGAGGTGGCGGCAGAATTCTCAAATCCGGTGATGCTCTACTCTATCGGTAAAGATTCCAGCGTCATGCTGCATCTGGCGCGCAAGGCGTTTTATCCAGGTACGCTGCCTTTCCCGTTGCTGCATGTCGATACCGGCTGGAAATTCCGCGAGATGTATGAGTTCCGCGATCGTACGGCGAAAGCCTACGGCTGCGAGCTGCTGGTGCATAAAAACCCGGAAGGCGTGGCGATGGGGATTAATCCATTCGTTCATGGCAGCGCGAAACATACCGATATTATGAAAACTGAAGGCCTGAAACAGGCGCTGAATAAATACGGTTTTGATGCCGCCTTCGGTGGTGCACGCCGCGACGAAGAGAAATCCCGCGCTAAAGAGCGAATCTACTCTTTCCGTGACCGCTTCCATCGCTGGGATCCGAAAAATCAGCGTCCGGAGCTGTGGCACAACTACAACGGGCAAATTAACAAAGGCGAAAGCATCCGCGTCTTCCCGCTCTCTAACTGGACCGAGCAGGATATCTGGCAATACATCTGGCTGGAAAATATCGACATTGTTCCGCTGTATCTCGCTGCAGAACGTCCGGTTCTGGAACGCGACGGTATGTTGATGATGATTGATGACAACCGTATCGACCTGCAACCGGGCGAAGTGATTAAAAAACGGATGGTGCGTTTCCGTACGCTGGGCTGCTGGCCGCTGACCGGCGCGGTGGAGTCAAATGCACAAACACTGCCGGAGATCATCGAAGAGATGCTGGTCTCCACCACCAGTGAACGTCAGGGCCGCGTGATTGACCGCGACCAGGCGGGATCCATGGAGCTGAAAAAACGTCAGGGGTATTTTTAAGATGAACACCGCACTTGCACAACAAATCGCCAATGAAGGCGGCGTCGAAGCCTGGATGATTGCGCAACAACATAAAAGCCTGCTGCGTTTTCTGACCTGTGGTAGCGTCGATGACGGCAAAAGTACCCTGATTGGTCGCCTGCTGCACGATACCCGCCAAATCTACGAAGATCAGCTCTCATCGCTGCATAACGACAGTAAGCGTCACGGCACCCAGGGCGAAAAGCTGGATCTGGCACTGCTGGTGGACGGCCTGCAAGCTGAGCGCGAACAGGGCATCACTATTGATGTGGCCTACCGCTATTTCTCTACCGAGAAGCGTAAATTTATTATCGCCGACACCCCAGGGCACGAGCAGTACACTCGCAATATGGCGACTGGCGCATCGACATGTGAACTGGCGATCTTACTGATCGATGCCCGTAAAGGCGTGCTCGATCAAACCCGTCGTCACAGTTTTATCTCCACACTGTTGGGGATCAAACATCTGGTCGTGGCGATCAACAAAATGGATCTGGTGGATTACAGTGAAGAGACGTTCACCCGTATTCGTGAAGATTATTTGACCTTTGCCGGGCAGCTGCCGGGTAATCTGGATATCCGCTTTGTGCCGCTCTCTGCACTGGAAGGCGACAACGTGGCATCGCAAAGTGAAAGTATGCCGTGGTACAGCGGTCCGACACTGCTCGAAGTGCTGGAAACCGTGGAGATCCAGCGAGTGGTGGATGCTCAGCCAATGCGCTTCCCGGTGCAGTACGTTAATCGCCCGAATCTCGATTTTCGTGGCTACGCCGGAACGCTGGCATCCGGTCGCGTGGAAGTCGGGCAACGTGTCAAAGTGCTGCCCTCTGGTGTGGAATCAAACGTCGCGCGGATCGTGACTTTTGATGGTGATCGCGAAGAAGCCTTTGCCGGAGAAGCGATCACCCTGGTGCTGACGGATGAGATCGACATCAGCCGTGGCGATCTGCTGCTGGCGGCAGACGAAGCGTTACCGGCGGTGCAGAGCGCGTCGGTGGATGTGGTATGGATGGCGGAACAGCCGCTTTCCCCGGGCCAGAGTTACGACATCAAAATTGCCGGTAAGAAGACGCGCGCGCGTATTGATGGCATTCGCTATCAGGTTGATATTAATAACCTTACCCAGCGTGAAGTTGAAAACCTGCCACTGAATGGGATCGGCCTCGTGGATCTCACTTTTGACGAGCCGCTGGTGTTAGATCGTTATCAACAAAATCCGGTGACGGGTGGGCTGATTTTTATCGATCGCCTGAGCAACGTGACTGTTGGTGCCGGTATGGTGCATGAGCCGAAAAACGAGGCCGCCGTTGCGTCATCTGAATTCAGTGCATTCGAACTGGAATTGAATGCCCTGGTTCGTCGCCACTTTCCGCACTGGGGCGCGCGCGATTTGCTGGGGGATAAATAATGGCGCTGCATGACGAAAACGTCGTCTGGCATAGCCATCCGGTCACTGTGCAACAACGCGAGCTACACCACGGTCATCGTGGTGTAGTGCTGTGGTTTACCGGCCTCTCTGGGTCCGGTAAATCAACGGTCGCCGGGGCGCTGGAGGAGGCGTTACATAAACTCGGCGTCAGTACGTATCTGCTGGATGGCGACAATGTTCGCCACGGATTATGCAGCGATCTCGGTTTTAGCGATGCCGATCGTAAAGAGAATATCCGTCGCGTCGGTGAAGTGGCGAATTTGATGGTTGAAGCCGGACTGGTGGTGCTGACCGCATTTATCTCGCCACACCGCGCCGAACGCCAGATGGTTCGCGAACGCGTAGGAGAAGGGCGCTTTATCGAAGTGTTTGTCGATACGCCGCTGGCGATTTGCGAAGCCCGCGATCCAAAAGGCTTATATAAGAAAGCGCGTGCCGGTGAACTGCGCAACTTTACGGGAATAGATTCCGTTTACGAAGCGCCTGAATCGGCAGAAATTCATCTCAATGGTGAACAATTAGTAACAAATTTGGTACAGCAATTATTAGATCTGTTGAGACAGAACGATATTATCAGATCCTGAGACACCACCGGGTTTCCATGCCCGGTTCGTCAAAGTAACAGGATCAAATATGCGTAATAGCCATAACATTACACTAACAAATAACGACAGCCTTACTGAGGATGAAGAAACCACATGGTCACTGCCTGGTGCCGTGGTCGGTTTTATCTCCTGGTTATTTGCGCTGGCGATGCCGATGTTGATTTATGGCTCTAACACGCTGTTCTTCTTTATCTACACCTGGCCTTTCTTTCTGGCGCTGATGCCCGTCGCGGTAGTGGTGGGGATTGCGCTGCATTCATTGATGGACGGAAAGCTACGCTACAGTATTGTTTTCACCCTGGTGACAGTAGGCATTATGTTTGGCGCACTGTTTATGTGGCTACTGGGCTAATTTGTACTTTCCCGTCTCCTCTGTTCATAATTCAAACCGTAACTAATAATGAGATTATGTTCTGCACGCCCTGGGTATACGTAACAATGGACAAATGTGGTACATTTGCCCGCGTTGTCGCGGTATCCCCAACAGAGGATGTAGAGTCGTCTTCGGATGCATGGGATGATGATGCCGTTTTTCAGGGGGCAGGATGGGTAAACTAACGCTGCTGTTGCTGGCTATTCTGGTCTGGCTACAGTATTCGCTGTGGTTCGGTAAGAACGGTATACATGACTATACCCGCGTCAATGATGATGTGGCGGCACAGCAAGCTACAAACGCGAAACTTAAAGCGCGAAACGATCAACTTTTTGCCGAAATTGACGATCTCAATGGCGGCCAGGAGGCGCTCGAAGAGCGTGCGCGTAATGAACTCAGCATGACCAGGCCGGGCGAAACTTTTTATCGTCTGGTGCCTGACGCGTCGAAGCGCGCACAGTCTGCGGGGCAAAACAATCGATAAATCAGCCCGGGAATTAACATGGCAACCACTCATTTGGATGTTTGCGCCGTGGTTCCGGCGGCCGGATTTGGCCGTCGAATGCAAACGGAATGTCCTAAGCAATATCTCTCAATCGGTAATCAAACCATTCTTGAACACTCGGTGCATGCGCTGCTGGCGCATCCCCGGGTGAAACGTGTCGTCATTGCCATAAGTCCTGGCGATAGCCGTTTTGCACAACTTCCTCTGGCGAATCATCCGCAAATCACCGTTGTAGATGGCGGTGATGAGCGTGCCGATTCCGTGCTGGCAGGTTTGAAAGCCGCTGGCGACGCGCAGTGGGTATTGGTGCATGACGCCGCTCGTCCTTGTCTGCATCAGGATGACCTCGCGCGATTGTTGGCGTTGAGCGAAACCAGCCGCACGGGAGGGATCCTAGCCGCACCAGTGCGCGATACGATGAAACGTGCCGAACCGGGCAAAAATGCCATTGCTCATACCGTTGATCGCAACGGCTTATGGCACGCGCTGACGCCGCAATTTTTCCCTCGTGAGCTGTTACATGACTGTCTGACGCGCGCTCTAAATGAAGGCGCGACTATTACCGACGAAGCCTCGGCGCTGGAATATTGCGGATTCCATCCTCAGTTGGTCGAAGGCCGTGCGGATAACATTAAAGTCACGCGCCCGGAAGATTTGGCACTGGCCGAGTTTTACCTCACCCGAACCATCCATCAGGAGAATACATAATGCGAATTGGACACGGTTTTGACGTACATGCCTTTGGCGGTGAAGGCCCAATTATCATTGGTGGCGTACGCATTCCTTACGAAAAAGGATTGCTGGCGCATTCTGATGGCGACGTGGCGCTCCATGCGTTGACCGATGCATTGCTTGGCGCGGCGGCGCTGGGGGATATCGGCAAGCTGTTCCCGGATACCGATCCGGCATTTAAAGGTGCCGACAGCCGCGAGCTGCTACGCGAAGCCTGGCGTCGTATTCAGGCGAAGGGTTATACCCTGGGCAACGTCGATGTCACTATCATCGCTCAGGCACCGAAGATGTTGCCGCACATTCCACAAATGCGCGTGTTTATTGCCGAAGATCTCGGCTGCCATATGGATGATGTTAACGTGAAAGCCACTACTACGGAAAAACTTGGATTTACCGGACGTGGGGAAGGGATTGCCTGTGAAGCGGTGGCGCTACTCATTAAGGCAACAAAATGATTGAGTTTGATAATCTCACTTACCTCCACGGTAAACCGCAAGGCACCGGGCTGCTGAAAGCCAATCCGGAAGACTTTGTGGTGGTGGAAGATTTGGGCTTTGAGCCTGATGGTGAAGGTGAGCATATTCTGGTTAGAATCCTCAAAAACGGCTGCAATACCCGTTTTGTGGCGGATGCACTGGCGAAATTCCTGAAAATTCATGCCCGTGAAGTCAGCTTCGCTGGGCAAAAAGACAAACATGCTGTTACGGAACAGTGGTTATGCGCTCGCGTGCCAGGCAAGGAAATGCCCGATCTGAGCGCCTTTCAACTGGAAGGCTGCCAGGTGCTGGAGTATGCGCGGCACAAGCGCAAGCTGCGTTTAGGCGCGCTGAAAGGTAACGCCTTTACCCTGGTTCTGCGCGAAGTGAGCAATCGCGATGACGTTGAACAACGTCTGATCGATATTTGCGTAAAAGGTGTACCGAACTACTTCGGTGCCCAACGTTTTGGGATTGGCGGTAGCAACTTGCAGGGCGCGCTGCGCTGGGCGCAAACCAATACTCCGGTGCGCGATCGCAATAAACGGAGTTTTTGGTTGTCGGCAGCCCGCAGTGCGTTGTTTAATCAGATTGTTGCTGAGCGCCTCAAAAAAGCAGACGTTAATCAAGTTGTTGACGGCGATGCGCTACAATTAGCCGGACGTGGTAGCTGGTTTGTAGCAACCACCGAAGAACTGGCGGAATTACAGCGTCGCGTCAACGATAAAGAGCTGATGATAACCGCCGCATTGCCGGGCAGTGGCGAATGGGGAACTCAGCGTGAAGCGCTGGCATTCGAAAAGGCAGCTGTCGCCGCAGAAACTGAATTACAAGCTTTACTGGTGCGCGAAAAAGTTGAAGCCGCGCGCAGAGCGATGCTGCTGTATCCGCAACAATTAAGCTGGAATTGGTGGGATGACGTCACCGTAGAGATCCGTTTCTGGCTTCCGGCGGGTAGTTTTGCAACCAGCGTTGTCAGGGAACTTATCAACACAACAGGTGATTATGCGCATATTGCTGAGTAATGATGACGGGGTACATGCACCCGGTATACAAACGCTGGCGAAAGCCTTGCGTGAGTTTGCTGACGTTCAGGTGGTCGCCCCCGATCGTAACCGCAGCGGCGCTTCAAATTCTCTGACACTGGAATCCTCCCTGCGCACGTTTACCTTTGAAAATGGTGATATTGCTGTGCAAATGGGAACCCCGACCGATTGCGTCTATCTTGGCGTGAATGCTCTGATGCGTCCGCGCCCGGACATTGTTGTGTCCGGGATTAACGCCGGGCCGAATCTGGGGGATGATGTGATTTATTCCGGTACGGTAGCCGCCGCGATGGAAGGTCGCCATTTAGGTTTTCCGGCGCTTGCCGTCTCGCTAGACGGGCATAAACATTACGACACCGCTGCGGCAGTTACCTGTTCTATTCTGCGTGCACTGTGCAAAGAACCGCTGCGAACAGGGCGTATTCTTAATATAAATGTACCGGATTTGCCGCTGGACCAAATCAAAGGTATTCGCGTGACGCGCTGCGGTACACGACATCCGGCAGATCAGGTGATCCCGCAGCAAGATCCGCGCGGCAATACGCTGTACTGGATTGGCCCGCCGGGCGGTAAATGTGATGCCGGTCCGGGGACCGATTTTGCTGCGGTAGATGAGGGCTATGTCTCCATCACGCCGCTGCATGTGGATTTAACTGCGCATAGCGCGCAAGATGTGGTTTCAGACTGGTTAAACAGCGTGGGAGTTGGCACGCAATGGTAAGCAGACGCGTACAAGCACTTCTGGATCAATTACGTGCGCAAGGTATTCAGGATGAGCAGGTGCTGAATGCACTTGCTGCCGTGCCGCGTGAAAAATTCGTTGATGAAGCGTTTGAACAAAAAGCCTGGGACAATATCGCCTTGCCGATAGGTCAGGGGCAGACAATTTCGCAGCCGTATATGGTGGCGCGAATGACCGAATTACTCGAGCTGACGCCGCAGTCGCGGGTGCTGGAAATTGGCACCGGTTCGGGATATCAAACGGCAATCCTGGCGCATCTTGTCCAGCATGTTTGCTCGGTCGAACGGATTAAAGGTTTGCAGTGGCAGGCGCGTCGCCGCCTGAAAAATCTTGATTTACATAATGTTTCAACCCGTCATGGCGATGGATGGCAAGGTTGGCAGGCACGCGCGCCGTTTGACGCTATCATTGTTACGGCGGCACCGCCGGAAATTCCAACTGCGCTAATGACGCAGCTGGACGAAGGCGGGATTCTCGTCTTACCCGTAGGGGAGGAGCACCAGTATTTGAAACGGGTGCGTCGTCGGGGAGGCGAATTTATTATCGATACCGTGGAGGCCGTGCGCTTTGTCCCTTTAGTGAAGGGTGAGCTGGCTTAAAACGTGAGGAAATACCTGGATTTTTCCTGGTTATTTTGCCGCAGGTCAGCGTATCGTGAACATCTTTTCCAGTGTTCAGTAGGGTGCCTTGCACGGTAATTATGTCACTGGTTATTAACCAATTTTTCCTGGGGGATAAATGAGCGCGGGAAGCCCAAAATTCACCGTTCGCCGCATTGCGGCTTTGTCACTGGTTTCGCTATGGCTGGCAGGCTGTTCTGACACTTCAAATCCACCGGCACCGGTCAGCTCCGTTAATGGCAATGCGCCTGCAAATACCAATTCTGGTATGTTGATTACGCCGCCGCCGAAAATGGGGACGACGTCTACAGCCCAGCAACCGCAAATTCAGCCGGTACAGCAGCCACAAATTCAGGCTACTCAACAACCGCAAATCCAGCCAGTGCAGCCAGTAGCTCAGCAGCCGGTACAGATGGAAAACGGACGCATCGTCTATAACCGTCAGTATGGGAACATTCCGAAAGGCAGTTATAGCGGCAGTACCTATACCGTGAAAAAAGGCGACACACTTTTCTATATCGCCTGGATTACTGGCAACGATTTCCGTGACCTTGCTCAGCGCAACAATATTCAGGCACCATACGCGCTGAACGTTGGTCAGACCTTGCAGGTGGGTAATGCTTCCGGTACGCCAATCACTGGCGGAAATGCCATTACCCAGGCCGACGCAGCAGAGCAAGGAGTTGTGATCAAGCCTGCACAAAATTCCACCGTTGCTGTTGCGTCGCAACCGACAATTACGTATTCTGAATCTTCGGGTGAACAGAGTGCTAACAAAATGTTGCCGAACAACAAGCCAGCTGCGACCACGGTCACAGCGCCTGTAACGGTACCAACAGCAAGCACAACCGAGCCAACTGTCAGCAGTACATCAACCAGTACGCCTATCTCCACCTGGCGCTGGCCGACTGAGGGCAAAGTGATCGAAACCTTTGGCGCTTCTGAGGGGGGCAACAAGGGGATTGATATCGCAGGCAGCAAAGGACAGGCAATTATCGCGACCGCAGATGGCCGCGTTGTTTATGCCGGTAACGCGCTGCGCGGCTACGGTAATCTGATTATCATCAAACATAATGATGATTACCTGAGTGCCTACGCCCATAACGACACAATGCTGGTCCGGGAACAACAAGAAGTGAAGGCGGGGCAAAAAATAGCAACCATGGGTAGCACCGGAACCAGTTCAACACGCTTGCATTTTGAAATTCGTTACAAGGGGAAATCCGTAAACCCGCTGCGTTATTTGCCGCAGCGATAAATCGGCGGAACCAGGCTTTTGCTTGAATGTTCCGTCAAGGGATCACGGGTAGGAGCCACCTTATGAGTCAGAATACGCTGAAAGTTCATGATTTAAATGAAGACGCGGAATTTGA
>OGLZ01000834.1_pt1 | contig 16953 bp, 8 predicted proteins | sample 1572991 | NCBI WGS metagenome assembly OGLZ01 (sample SAMEA2581893, study PRJEB24529) | metagenome | biome: Human gut stool | place: China | collected 2011 | reverse complement strand
ATTCTTTCCTTTCTACGGCTTATGGTCCAATACCTTCTGTATTCGGTGAAAATCAGATTGGTCAAAGTAGTGTGATGAATGGTTATGTAACCAAATTTGCTCAGGAAAATTTGACTTGGGAAAAATCAATATCTAAAAACGTAGCATTGGAAATGGCTTTTCTGAATAATAAAATTTCTTTTACAGCTGAATATTTTTGGAAAGATAATAATGACTTACTTGCTCCATTACTTCCATTAGCATCGTCAGGGCAAACCATTATGACTAATGGGGGGGATTTGCCAGTCTTTAATTCTGCATCTGTTGAAAATAAAGGTTTTGAATTTACGGTAGGTTATCGTAATAATTGGAAGGATTGGAGTTTGGATGTTACTGCCAATATTTCGGCATTAAGAAATAAAGTAAAGAGTTTGGGTGAGGGAGTACAACCCATTAAGGCAGAGGTGATGATGAGTGGTTCTTTTAATGACCGTCCTACTATTACTAAACCGGGCTTGCCTATTGGTACCTTTTGGGGATATGTGGTGGAAGGTTTTGATAATGATGGTAATTTTATTTTTCAGGATAATAATGGTAGTGTGAATGGTGTATTGACAGGAAAACCGGATGGGAAGATTGATGAGAATGATAAAACGGATATTGGTAATCCTCATCCGGATTTTACTTATGGTTTAAATATAAATGTAGGTTATAAGAATTGGGATTTGACTGCTTTTTTCCAAGGAACGCAAGGTAACGATATTTTTGCTTTAATGAAATATGATTGGTATTTTGGAGGAGCTAATAGTGCTACCCTAAAGGATGCTTTCTATAAATCATGGACTCCGCAAAATCCTAATGCAGAAGCTCCTAAACTGAATAGTAAAAACAGTTCTGGCATAAACTCGCTTCCAAGTACATTCTATGTGGAGGATGGTTCTTATTTCAGATGCAAGAATCTACAAATCGGTTATTCCTTTAATAAGAAATTATTGCAAAAATTCCATATAGAATCATTTAGAATATATGCGGGGGTACAAAATTTATTCACTATCACAAAATATCCCTTGTATGATCCCGAAGTTAGTTCAAACGTGTTGTTTGACAGAGGTGTGGATGGTTTCTGGCAAGCACAGGAAAGTCCTCATGAAGCAACAATGAATTCTAGAGTATATAATCTTGGTGTCAATTTAACTTTCTAAAAACAGAATAAGTATGAAAATAATGTTGCGTAAAATTATAGTTATCATTATCAGTTTTGTAACTATTGGAATGATGGGCTCATGTGAAGATATTTTTAATGATTTGGCGGTGAATCCTAATCAATCAGACGTTAATTCATTTTATACTACACTAGAAAATTGTAATAAGGGAATTCTTGGTATCTATGGGTATATTTCGACTCCTCGTAATTTGGGAGCTTGTGGATTTGGTTTGATGTTGACTCGTAGTGATGAGGGGTGTTCGGTAGCTGATTATGGAGTACCAGGTGCTTATAATGAAGAGTTTACTCCTTCTTATTATTCATTGGTTCAACCTTTTCAGTTAATGTATACAGCTGCTTCCCAAGCTAACCAAATGATTGAAAGTCTTACTGAAATAGAATTCAGCAATAAAGAATTACAGGATGCATATTTGGGGGAGGCTTATTTTCTTCGTGCATTTACACATTTCTTTTTATTCATCAATTATAGGAATATTCCTTTGATTAAAGAATTGCCTAAGGCTCCTAATGAATATAAGCCTCAGGCAACACCTGAAGAGGCTTGGGATTTTATTATAGATGATCTGATCAAAGCTAAAGATTTACTTCCTGACAAGAATTTTTGGGATGCTAAAAATAAAGGACGTGTGACGAAAGCTTCTGCTTATGCACTTTTGGGTAAGTCATATCTTTATAGATCCGGTATTGAACCCAAATATGGAACTTCACAAACAACTTATTATAATGAGGCTGCTGCGGCTTTTGCAGAAATCATTAATGGTAATTGTGGAAACTACAGATTGGTAGATGACTATTCATGGAACTTTGATGTGGCACATGAAAATAATGATGAATCTATTTTTGAAGTACAATTTGTCGGAGTGTTGAATACAGGATTTAACCCAGGATTTGTGGACAGTGGGTTGTTCAATGATGTCCGGTGTAAAATGTGTATAATGAATAGAAGTAGAAATTCGAATAGTTCTGCACAGGTTATGCACAATTGGTTATATGATAAATTTGTAGCGTCAAAAACAGTGACAGGAGAAACTGATCCACGTATGTTTGGTTCGTTTGTTTTTAATGATAATGTATCGGAGATTATACGTCCGAAAGGTATGAAGGTTACTTTTCTTGAAGGGAAGGATTGGGAAGCAGAAATGGGTTCAAAGGAAGGAACATTTGGTGAACAATATGAGTTGGCAATGGGATATAAAATGTGTAGTAGGAAATGGTTGGATTGGACCTTACCTCCGACAGATGATGCTGGTGGGCATTTTTTTAATGGACGTGCACAAGGAGTAAACTGGAGAATGATTCGTTATTCGGATGTTTTGCTGATGTATGCTGAAGCTGTAGTAATGGGAGGGAAAGCCACTGCAAACATAACCCCGTTAGAAGCAATAAACAAAGTACGCGATAGGGTAGGAGTACCTCATGTAACAGAAGCTAATATGAGAACTATTGAAGATGAACGTATTCTAGAACTTACCTATGAAGGCTTCCGATTCTTTGACTTGCTTCGTTGGGGTAAAGTAGTAGAGCGTTTTCGCGAATTGGAAAATACTGATCCTTTGTTTAAAAGGTTTAGCAGGGCTCAATATATGGGGTTTAAGGAAAATAAGAATGAATGGGTTCCATTGCCAATTGATGAAGTAGAGGGTAATCCATATATCACTAAAAATAATCCAGGATGGTAATTAAAAATAGAATAATTATGAAAGTATTTTATTATATTATATGTGCAGCTTGCTTTGCCGGCTGTGTGTCATCTTCCAATGATAAAACGGTGAAAGAGAATGGTAGAACATTGCATAATGGCATTGTGCTGCCCGAGCAATGGCCTCCTAGTATGATTGATGATGGAGTACGTTGCGAAATGTCTTTACCTTATATTTCAAACAAACCGACTGTTATTTCTGTAAATCTAGGACGCCAATTATTCGTTGATGATTTTTTAATTGCAGAAACAGATATGGAGCGTGTTTCCCATAAGGCTATGTTCTATGAGAATAATCCGGTACTTGCTCCGGATAAGGAGTGGGAATACACTTTTGAACGTGCTCCTTATGCTGCTCCTTTCAGTGATGGAATATGGTATGATGAAAGCGAACAAAAATTTAAAATGTGGTATTTGGCTGGTGCCGGATCTATGCACAAACATCGTCAAAGCTTTTATACTTGTTATGCGGAGTCAAAAGATGGGAAGCATTGGGAAAAAGTGAATATGGATATAGTGCCGGGTACGAATATTGTAGATACTTGTGATCGGGATGCGGCTACAGTTTGGCTCGATAAAATGTGTCCAGAACCAGAAAAACGTTTCAAATTCTTCAATGTGGAAAAACATAGTGGAGGATGGAAAATAATTTTAAAATATTCAAAAGATGGTATTCATTGGTCGGAAGGAGTTGCGCAATCAGGACCGGTGGGGGATCGTACCACTGCTTTCTATAATCCGTTTACTCAAAAATGGGCTATTAGTCTACGGCAGGGGAGTAAAGCAGACGGACGCTCTAGAGGCTATTTGGAAAATGAAGATCCAGAGATGGCAGTTAGCGTGGCGCATTCATTGGCTAAAGGAATAAAGGATAAAAATATAGTTTTGTGGTTTACTCCTTCCGATAAGGAACTGCCACATCCTGAATTTCCTGATGTGCGTCCAGCCATTTATAATTTTGATGCTATGCCTTATGAAAGTGTTATGCTAGGGTTCTATGCTATGTGGAAAGGACCAGAGAATGATCTCTGTGGTAAGTTAGGTATTCAGAAAAGAAATGAAATAGGGATGGGATATAGTCGGGATGGTTTTCATTTTTATCGTCCCAGTTATGAACCTGTTATGGGAGTAAATGAAACGGAAGGGGCATGGAACTGGGGAAATATGCAGTCTATTATTGGCGTACCTCTCATTGTTGGTGATTCTTTGTATTTGTATTCTAGTGGAAGAATGAAGAATAAAGTGATGTGGGATGGATTTACTTCTACTGGGTTGGCAACTTTACGTCGTGATGGGTTCGTTTCCATGCATACAGACACAGAAGGGGTACTTGTTACCGAGAAAATAAAGTTTGATGGTAATCATTTTTTTGTGAATGCACAAGCAAAGGATTTGCAGGTGGAGATAATGGATGAAAATGGTAATGTGATTACGGGATTTTCCAGAGAGGATTGTAAGGAAATGAATGATTTGAACAGTACTAAACAATTGGTAACTTGGAAATCAGGTAAAAAACTTGCTGCTCTTTCAGGCAAGATAGTTAAAGTGAAGTTTTATGTTACTTGTGGAGATTTATATGCTTTTTGGATTTCTCCATGGGACACAGGAGAAAGTAGGGGATATACAGGTGGTGGTGGTCCGGGACTCAATCCTTGTGGAATCGATATTAAATAACTGATATGTATAAAACATAGTTGTGTTACATCGTGTATTTTGTTGGTGGCTGCTTCATGAGAATGAAGCAGTCATTTTTTGTATTACAGATAAATTTTGCTTGGTTGAGCTAAGTCAATATTTAAGTATGAGGAAAATGTAGACATAAAAAAAGGAGCAACGCCTTGCTCCAACCTTTGTTAACCTTAAATCTAATACTATGAAAAACACGTTGCAAAGGTACGTGTTTTAGTGAATTTTGCAAATAAAACAACTAAAAAAATATGTTTTCTAACATGTTTTAATACTTTTGTCCTATTTGTTAAGGATGAGGACTTTTTTTATTTACTTGTATTTTGTCTTTTTTACATATAAAACCGTATATTTGTTGCCACTTTTGCAAAAGGATAAAAACGAATGGTTTCAGTAGATAATTTGAAAGTAGAGTTTGGAGTAACGCCTCTGTTTGAGGATGTGTCATACGTTATCAATAAGAGAGATCGTATTGCGCTGGTCGGGAAGAATGGGGCCGGTAAGTCTACTATGCTTAAGATATTGGCAGGAATACAGGCGCCTACTTCAGGTAGTGTTTCTGTTCCGCGTGATGTGACGATAGGCTATCTGCCTCAAGTCATGATTCTGAGTGATAAACATACTGTGATGGAAGAGGCGGAGATGGCTTTTGAACATATCTTTGAGTTGCAGGCTAGTATTGAGAGAATGAATCAGGAGTTGGCGGATAGAACAGATTATGATTCAGAAAACTATCGTAAACTGATTGAGAAATTCACCCATGACAATGAACGCTTTTTGATGATGGGAGGTACCAATTATACAGCTGAGATAGAACGTACATTGATGGGGTTGGGATTTAGCCGGGAGGATTTTAACCGTCCTACATCTGAGTTCAGTGGTGGATGGCGTATGCGTATAGAGTTGGCCAAGTTGCTGTTGCGACGGCCCGATGTGTTGCTGTTGGACGAGCCTACCAATCATCTGGATATAGAAAGCATTCAATGGTTGGAAAACTTTTTGAAGACAAGTGCGGGAGCCGTTGTATTGGTGAGCCACGACCGTGCATTTATTAATAATGTGACCAATCGTACGATTGAAATATCTTGCGGGCATATCTATGATTATAAAGTGGCTTACGATGAGTTTGTGGTATTGCGCAAAGAACGTCGTGAGCAGCAATTGCGTGCATACGAGAACCAGCAGAAGCAAATTCAGGATACGGAAGATTTCATAGAGCGTTTCCGTTATAAGGCTACCAAGGCTGTACAGGTGCAGAGCCGCATCAAGCAATTGGAAAAAATAGTTCCTATTGAAATTGATGATGAAGATAATTCAGCCTTGCGGTTGAAGTTTCCGCCTGCCATGCGTTCCGGCAATTATCCGGTCATTTGTGACGGGGTGAAGAAAGCATATGGCAGTCATATCGTTTTTCACGATGTGACTTTGACTATTAATCGAGGTGAGAAGGTGGCTTTTGTCGGAAAGAATGGGGAAGGTAAGTCCACTTTGGTGAAATGTATAATGGACGAAATCCCATACGAAGGTAAACTGACCATCGGGCACAACGTACAGATTGGTTATTTTGCTCAGAATCAGGCTCAGATGTTGGATGAAAATCTGAGTGTCTTTGATACGATTGATTATGTGGCAAAAGGGGATATTCGTTTGAAGATTCGTGATATTCTGGGAGCATTCATGTTTGGAGGTGAGGCTTCTGATAAAAAAGTAAAGGTACTGTCGGGTGGGGAGCGGAGTCGTCTTGCCATGATAAAACTTTTGTTAGAACCGGTGAATTTCCTTATTTTGGACGAACCTACCAACCATCTGGATATGCGCTCAAAGGATGTATTGAAAGAAGCTATCAAGGAATTTGATGGAACGGTGATTGTTGTTTCTCATGACCGTGAGTTCTTGGATGGACTGGTGACCAAAGTTTATGAATTCGGAGGTGGAGTAGTAAAAGAACACATTGGCGGCATTTATGATTTTTTACAGAAAAAGAAAATAGAGAGTCTGAATGAGTTGCAACTTTCGGCTTCTCCTACTGTGTCTGCCACTAAAAAGGAAGAACCCGAAACAGTTAGTGAGAACAAATTATCTTATGAGGCGCAAAAGGAATTGAATAAGAAAATTCGCAAATTGGAGAAACGAATTGCGGATTGTGAACAGAAAATAGAAAAGCTGGAAACTGAGATTGGCGAGGTGGAAGCTGATATGGCTACTCCCGAAGGTGCATCGGATATGGCTTTGTATGAAAAGCATCAGAAACTGAAAAAGGACTTGGATCAGACGGTAGAAGAATGGGAAACCGTTTCTATGGAATTAGAAGAGATGCAGGGAAGTTAAAGTATGTATCATATATATAGAACAAATGAAAGCAAAACATTATTTACCAATGGCTGTATTGGCTCTGGCAGTAGCTGCCGGATGTGACAGTAAAAAGGAAGCCGTCATGACTTCGGGTATAGACTTGACAAATTTGGACACTACGGCTGTTCAAGGAGCTGATTTTTATCAGTATGCTTGTGGCGGATGGATGAAGAAACACCCTCTGACCAATGAATATTCCCGTTTTGGCTCATTCGATATGCTTGCTGAAAATAATCGGGAACAACTGAAAGGATTGATTGTGGAAATTGCTGCCGGGCAGAATGCGCAAGGTACAATAGGTCAGAAAATAGGGGATATCTATAAATTGGCTATGGATAGTGTGAAACTGAATGCGGATGGAGTAACTCCTATTCAAGCTGATTTGGAAAAGATTGCTTCAGTGAAGGATAAATCGGAAATAGTTCCTTTGATGGCGGAACTGGCTCATAGCGGTGTATTCCCTTATTTCAGTTTCTATGTGGGTGCCGATATCATGGACAGCAAGAGCAATTTGTTTCAATTGTATCAAGGGGGTATCAGTCTGGGTGAAAAAGAATATTATCTGGACAATGATGATGTGACTGTCAATATCCGTAATAAGTATAAGGAACATATTGTAAAGATGTTCCAATTGGCTGGTTTTGATGAGGCTGCCGCTAAAAAGAAAATGGAGGCTGTAATGGATATCGAAACCCGTATTGCAAAAGCTTCTTTTAGTGCGGTGGAACAGCGTAACCCTGCGGCCAATTATCATAAAATGTCTTTGGATGAATTAAAGAAAGAGATTCCGGGCATTGACTGGGATGCTTTCTTGAATGGTATAGGCGTGAAAGGGGTGACTGAACTGAGTGTTTCTCAAGTGGAGCCGATTAAAGAGGTTGAGAAAATTATCAATAGCTTGCCGGTTGAAAATCAGATCGCTTATATGCAATGGAGTCTGATAGACAGGGCTGCCGGTTACTTGAGTGATGATTTGGTGGCACAAAATTTTGATTTTTATGGAAAAACACTATCCGGAAAACAGGCTAACCAACCTCGTTGGAAGCGTGCTGTAAGTACTGTAAATGGAGTACTGGGTGAAGCGGTAGGTCAGATGTATGTGGAGAAATATTTTCCGGCAGCCGCAAAAGAACGTATGGTGCAGTTGGTAAAGAATCTGCAGACCGCATTGGGAGAACGTATTCGGAATTTGGAATGGATGGGTGACAGCACAAAGATTAAAGCTATTGAGAAGTTGAATTCTTTTTATGTAAAGGTTGGCTATCCTGATAAGTGGAGGGATTATACCGGTTTGAATATTGAAAAAGATTCTTATTGGGCCAATGTGAAGCGTGCTACAGAATTCGAACTGGATTATATGTTATCCAAGGCAGGAAAGCCGGTTGACAGAGATGAATGGGGAATGACTCCGCAGACTGTCAATGCATATTATAATCCGACCACGAATGAGATTTGTTTTCCGGCGGGTATTCTTCAATATCCGTTTTTTGATATGAATGCTGATGATGCATTTAATTATGGAGCTATTGGCGTGGTTATCGGTCATGAAATGACTCATGGATTCGATGATCAGGGACGTCAGTTTGATAAGGATGGTAATTTGAAAGATTGGTGGACAGCCGAAGATGCCAAACGTTTTGAAGAACGTGCTCAGGTAATGGTGAATTTCTTTGATAGCATCCAGGTTTTGCCGGGACTCAATGCCAACGGTTCTTTGACTTTAGGTGAGAATATAGCCGATCATGGTGGTTTGCAGGTTTCTTTCCAGGCGTTCAAGAATGCGACAAAAGATGCTCCCCTGCTGGTAAAAGACGGATTTACTCCGGAACAGCGCTTCTTCTTGTCATACGCCGGAGTGTGGGCTGGCAATATCCGCGACGAGCAGATTCGTTTGCAAACCAAGTCTGATCCACATTCATTGGGCAGATGGCGTGTGAACGGAGCACTCCCTCAAATAGGTGCATGGTATGATGCTTTTGGCATTAAAGAGGGGGATCCTATGTATTTGGCTCCTGAAAAACGTGTTTCTATTTGGTAAGCTTTGTATGTAAAAGATAATAAGAAAGCATGGTAATTGCTGAGAATTCGGCATTTACCATGCTTTCTTTTTGGAATTTACATGATAAACACCTATTTTTGTGCCCGATGAAACGGAGACGATACATAGCATGGGTATTGATGTTGGTCAGCATTATCATGTTGACAGCATCTGTTCTGCCTCATCATCATCACCGGGAAATTCTTTGTTTGCAGCATGATATGACTTTGTGCGGCTGTCAATGTTCCGTGCAGCATCAGCAGCATAATAATAGTTCTGATGAGAATCATACATGTAATGCCGGATGTGTGACCAAGTTTAAAAGTGTAACTCCGGATCGGGCCCAAGACAGTGTTTCTCCTGATTATTCGTTTTGTTTGCTGTTATATACGGTGACGGATGTATTGGCGCTTTCATTGCGGTTGACAGAACACAACACATTACCTTATAATTACTATTTAGAAAAACTGCATTCTACGTGTCTTCCCCACGTAAAGGGGTTGCGTGCTCCTCCTTGCGATGTTCTTGCTTAACAGATAGAAAGTTTATCTTTTTATCCGCAACTTTGTTGCATTTTCTTTACACTAATTTTGCATTTAATAAAAAGTAAGAACAAATAATATCATCATGAAGAAACTTATCTTTATGGGAGTCTTAGGCTTGTTCCTCTTAGGCTCTTGCAACAGTAAATCGGGTCATGATCACGAAGGACACGATCATGGAACGGAGGAAGCACATAATCACGACCACGAAGGGCATGACCATAATCACGAAGGGCATGACCATGAAAAAGAAAACCACGACCATGAGAATGAAGGTCACGAAGGGCATAATCATGAAGCGGAAGCTTCTGCAGCCGGACATTCCGATGAGATAATTCTGGCTCCAGAAAAAGCAAAAGCAGCCGGGGTAGAATCGGAAATAATCCGGCCTGAATCATTCCGTCAGGTGATAACGACCAGCGGTCAGGTGCAGGCAGCACAAGGCGATGAAAGCGTAGTAGTCGCCAATGTAGCCGGTGTGGTTTCTTTCCGCCATCCGGTAACGGACGGTATGAGTGTGAGCAAGGGGGCTCCCATTCTGAATATCTCTGCTGAGAATATGCCGGACGGAGACCCTGTAAAACGTACCCGTATCGCATATGAAACCGCCAAAAAAGAATATGAACGTGCCGCCAAGTTGGTAAAAAGTCAGATAATATCGCAGAAAGATTTCAATGCCATTAAGGAGAGTTATGAAAATGCATTATTGGCATACGAGGCTATTTCAAAGAACCAGACCAAGACAGGTGTGTCCGTCACAGCTCCTTTAGGTGGTTATATCAAGAATTGTCTGGTGCAGGAAGGTGACTATGTGTCGGTAGGCCAGCCTTTGGTGAGTATCACTCAGAACCGTCGTCTGTTCCTTCGTGCAGATGTTTCCGAGAAATATTATGGTTATCTGCATAGCATCCAGTCGGCAAACTTCAAGACTCCATACGATAATAAGGTATATGAGCTGGGTGAGTTGAAAGGGCGTCTGCTTTCTTATGGTAAAGCATCCGGTGGTACTTCTTTTTATGTGCCTGTAACTTTCGAATTTGATAATCGGGGAGATGTGATTCCCGGTTCGTATGTGGAGGTGTATCTGCTCTCGTCGGAAATGCCCGATGTGCTGGCCTTGCCTGTTACGGCACTGACCGAAGAACAAGGTTTGTACTTTGTTTATCTGCAACTGGATGAGGAAGGATATAAGAAACAGGAGGTAACTTTGGGAGCGAGCAACGGAAAGAAAGTGCAGATTCTGACCGGTTTGAAAGCCGGTGACCGTGTGGTAACAAAGGGAGCTTATCAGGTGAAATTAGCGTCGGCTAGCAATGCGATTCCGGCTCATAGTCATGAACATTAATCAGCCGTCCTATGCTAAATAAGATTATACATTTTTCCCTTCAGAACCGTATATTGGTTCTGGTGGCGTCGGTTTTGCTGCTTATCGGCGGTACTTACACGGCTTTTCATACGGAAGTCGATGTGTTCCCCGATTTGAATGCGCCGACTGTAGTGATTATGACCGAAGCGAATGGTATGGCCGCCGAAGAGGTGGAACAATTGGTAACCTTTCCTGTAGAAACTGCCGTGAACGGTGCGACCCATGTGCGCCGGGTGCGTTCATCTTCCACCAATGGCTTTTCCGTTGTGTGGGTGGAATTTGAATGGGATACCGATATCTATCTGGCCCGTCAGATTGTCAGTGAGAAATTGTCCTTGGTCAGCGAGGAGCTGCCCGAGAATGTAGGTAAACCTACCATGGGACCTCAGTCTTCTATTTTAGGTGAGTTGCTGATTATCGGTCTGACTTCGGATACTACTTCCATGCTCGATCTCCGTACACTGGCAGACTGGACTATCCGTCCGCGCCTGCTCTCTACGGGAGGTGTGGCACAGGTTGCCGTGCTGGGAGGTGATATCAAGGAATATCAGGTGTTGCTTGACCCTGCCCGCATGAAACATTACAATGTTACGTTGGCAGAGGTGATGAACGTTACCCGTAACATGAATCAGAATGCCAATGGCGGAGTGATTTATGAATATGGAAACGAATATATTGTTCGCGGGGTGCTTTCCAGTCATGATGTGGATCAGTTGTCACGTTCCGTCATCAAGACGGTGGAAGGGGTGCCCGTTACATTGGAGGATATTGCCGATGTGAAGATTGGTTCGCAGGAACCCAAACTGGGTACTGCTTCGGAGAGAGGAAAACCTGCCGTACTGCTGACCGTTACCAAACAACCCAAGACCGGGACTATTGAACTGACAGAGCAGTTGGAAGCCGCATTGAAGGATTTGCAGAAGAATCTTCCGGCTGATGTACACGTTTCTACAGATATTTTCCGTCAGAGCCGTTTTATTGAAAGCTCTATCGGTAATGTGAAGGATTCGTTGTATGAAGGTGCTGTTTTTGTGGTGATTGTTCTCTTCCTGTTCCTTGCCAATGTACGTACCACGGTTATTTCATTGGTAACCCTTCCGTTGTCATTGATTGTTTCTATATTGACTCTTCACTATATGGGACTCACCATCAATACCATGAGTTTGGGTGGTATGGCCATTGCCATTGGTTCGTTGGTGGATGATGCCATTGTGGATGTGGAAAATGTATGGAAGCACTTGCGTGAGAATCGCTTGTTGCCCGAAGGGGAACGTAAGAGCGTGATTGAAGTCGTGTTCAATGCTTCGAAGGAAGTGCGTATGCCTATCTTGAACTCTACCTTGATTATTGTAGTCAGCTTTGTTCCTTTGTTTTTCCTGACAGGAATGGAAGGGCGTATGCTGGTTCCGTTGGGCATTGCCTTTATTGTGGCGTTGTTTGCTTCTACGGTAGTGGCTTTGACACTGACTCCGGTACTGTGCAGCTATCTGTTAGGTAATAATAAAAGCAAAGGATTGCCCAAAGAGGCATTTGTGGCCGTATGGATGAAAAAGCATTACCGCAATGCCTTGTTATGGTCCTTGAATCATAAATCCGCAGTATTGGGTTTTACGGGTGGACTGTTTGCGGTGGCATTGGTTATGTTTTTTACATTAGGACGCAGTTTCCTGCCATCTTTCAATGAAGGTTCGTTCACCATTAATATCAGTTCATTGCCGGGAATTTCTTTGGCAGAATCGGATAAAATGGGACACCGTGCAGAAGAGTTGCTGATGTCTATTCCCGAAATACAGACTGTAGCCCGTAAAACGGGACGTGCCGAACTGGATGAGCATGCATTAGGGGTTAACGTGAGTGAAATTGAGGCCCCGTTTGAATTGAAAGACCGTTCCCGCCAGGAACTGGTAGCCGATGTGCGTGCCAAGTTATCTACCATTACCGGTGCGAATATCGAAATAGGCCAACCTATCAGCCACCGTATCGATGCCATGCTTTCGGGTACCAAGGCCAACATTGCCATCAAACTGTTTGGTAATGATTTGAACAAGATGTTTGCCATCGGTAATCAGATAAAGGATGCCATCAGCAGTGTGGAGGGTATTGCCGACTTGAATGTGGAACAACAAATCGAACGTCCGCAGCTCAAGATTGTTCCCAAACGCGAGATGCTTGCCAAATTCGGTATTTCTTTACCGGAGTTTGCCGAGTTTGTATCAGTGAACATGGCGGGTGAAGTTGTTTCACAGGTATATGAAGAAGGCAAAGCGTTTAATCTTATTGTCCGTACCAAGGATGAGGTGCGTGATGAGATGGAGAAGGTGCGCAACCTGATGATTGATACCGGTGACGGTCAGAAAATCCCTGTCAACTATGTAGCCGATGTGGTTTCTGCCATGGGACCGAATACCATCAGCCGTGAGAACGTGAAGCGTAAGATTGTGATTTCGGCCAATACCAGCGGTCGTGATTTGCGCAGCGTGGTGAATGATATACAGGAACGGATTGATGCGCAAATCAAGTTTCCCGAAGGATATCATGTGGAATATGGCGGTCAGTTTGAAAGCGAGCAGGCGGCCAGCCGTACGCTGATGCTCACTTCGTTTATGAGTATCGTGGTTATCTTCCTGTTGCTTTATACCCAGTTTAAGAATGCAGCCCAAAGTGGAGTCATTTTGTTGAATTTGCCTTTGGCGTTGATTGGTGGGGTATTTGCATTGATGATAACAACGGGTGAGATAAGCATTCCGGCTATTATCGGCTTTATCTCGTTGTTTGGCATTGCTACCCGTAATGGTATGTTGTTGATAAGTCATTACAATATGTTGCGCGAAGAAGGTATGGATTTGAAAGAAAGCATTCTTCACGGTTCGTTAGACCGTTTGAACCCTATCCTGATGACTGCGTTGTCTTCCGCGCTGGCTTTGATACCTTTGGCATTCCGTGGCGATTTGCCGGGTAATGAAATACAAAGCCCGATGGCGAAAGTTATTCTTGGAGGTCTTTTGACATCGACTTTCCTGAACGCTTTCATTATTCCGATTGTTTATGAACTGATGAACCGAAAGAAGAAATAATAGAAATAATATGAAACGAATCTTAGTTATAATAGCCCTCTGCTCTCCCTTGCTGATGCAGGCCCAGAGTATTGAGCACATTTTGAAAAGCATCGAGCAGAACAATAAAGAGCTCAAGGCACAGAAACATGCCGCCGATGCGACCAAGATGGAAAACCGGACAAACAACAACTTGCCTGATCCTACGGTGAGCTACAGCTCTTTTTACAGTAATGGTGCCGAAGGTGGTCACGGTACGGAATTCGTTGCTTCGCAAGGTTTTGATTTTCCTACTCAGTATATTGCCCGCAACCGGCAGGCTACTTTGCAGAACGAAGCGGTGGACAAGCAACAACAGGCTGCCCGCCGGGATATTCTGCTGAATGCGAAGAATCTCTGTCTGGACCTTATTCTGTTGAATCAGGAAAAGACATTGATGGATATCCGTATGAAAAATGCGGATGAATTACAGGCACTTTACGAGAAACGTCTGACTGCCGGTGATGCGAATATACTGGAAGTCAACAAAATCAAGATGGAGCGTATGAACGTGCAGACGGAAGTTGCCCAAAACAGCGCAGCCCACCGCACTGCCTTGCAATCTCTGCTTGCCATGAACGGCAACATGCCTTTAGAATTTGCTGAAACCACATACCCTGCCATACAGGAAATCAATGATTACAATGTCATGCGGGATGAAGTGATGGCATCAGACCTTGACTTGCAGGCCGCCGTCGCCACTGCCCGTGCCGCCGAGAAGCAGGTTTCGGTAGACCGTCAAGGATGGTTGCCGAAACTGGAAGCCGGTTTTCGCCGTAACACGGATGATGCGGTTTCGATGAATGGTTTTGTGGTAGGGGGCTCCTTGCCTTTGTTTCAGAATCGTAAAAAGGTAAAGATAGCCAAGGCACAGGCTATCAGCGCACAATTGATGCAAGAAAATGCTAAAGATCAGGTTGAAGCTTCTCTGATGTCTCTCTTCAATGAGATGCAGCAGTTGAAGGATGCCATGAATGCGTATGATGTCCCTTTGATGTACCGTTCGCTGGATTTATTGAAGCAGGCATTGACCGAAGGACAAATTTCATTGATTGAATATTTTGTGGAAACGGAAAGTATTTATAAGAATCTTCAGGCGTATATGCAGATTGAGAATCAATACCAGAAGGTGATGGCGAATATCTATAAGAACAACCTGTAGGATGTTAATATCCGCTGAGATATAGTAGTGTAGGGGGGATGTTATAGTTGACATCGCCCCTAAAACTTATCTTGTCGGTTCAGTAAGTAAAATATAAAAAATGAATAGGAAATGAATTTAGAAGAGGTATTGAACTTCCGCCGGTCTGTGCGGAGGTATGATAAAAATAAACCGATAGACCCGGAAAAGGTGAAACATTGTCTTGAACTGGCTACGCTGGCTCCCAATAGTTCCAATATGCAATTGTGGGAATTTTATCAAATAACGAATCCCGGACTGATGGCGAAAGTTTCAGAAGCTTGTTTAGGGCAGTCGGCTGCTTCTACGGCTTCGGAAATTGTTGTTTTTGTTACTCGTCAGGATTTGTATAAAAAGCGTGCTAAATTTGTGCTTGACTTTGAAGAAGGAAATATCAGGCGCAATAGTCCGAAAGAGCGTCAGGAAAAACGTATTAGGGACAGGAAGCTGTATTATGGTAAACTGATGCCTTTCATTTATGCAAGGTTCTTCGGGCTTCTAGGGCTTTTCAGGGTGATATTGGCGAGAACCATCAGCCTGTTCCGCCCTATGATGCTGGAAGTTTCGGAATGCGATATGCGTGTGACGGTAAATAAATCCTGTGCCCTTGCTGCCCAAACCTTTATGATTGCCATGGCAAACGAAGGCTATGACACTTGTCCGCTGGAAGGTTTTGACAGCAGGCGGATGAAGAAACTATTGAAGCTGCCCCATGGGGCAGGCATCAATATGGTTATACCTTGCGGCATACGGGATGGGAACAAAGGCATTTGGGGAGAACGGGGCAGGGTTCCTTTCGATGAAATCTATCATAGGATATAAGAGAACAGGGTATTCCTAGCGGGTGATGAAGGTGTATTCCCTTAGATATTCCATCAGCATGCCGAATCGCTCTTCCTGAGTGTGCTTGGAAGAAGACGTCTTGAAACCGTATGTGGGGTCTGCGTGTTCCAGTTCCTTTTCACCCTTTCTGTATACTTCTTTGACAAAATGGCGTGTCGGATTGAATTTGACACAGTCGAAGTGCTTTGGCCGGAAATTATAAGAATGCCGGTTATGCCCTTTTTTTGATTCTCGATAAAATCCGGAAACGGTTGTTGTTCGGACGGCATAAAAAAATGTGCCTGAAGAATTGGGCTGCCTTTTATGACAGAGTGACTTCCGGCACATTTTTTCTTGTTTATTTCTATTTATTTCTTTTTTTTCTTGGCTTCTTTCGCCCATTCTTTCGCTCCCTGCTCTTTCAGTTTCGCGGTGAAAGCCTTTGCTTTTTCCATGCTTGCGTTTTCGTCTTCGGGTGAAGCGTATGCATGTTTGTAACCTTTGGTCACGTTCCATTCACCTCGTGTGAAGTCCGGGAAGGCTACTGCCGCACAGCCGTTATCCATAGAGATAGCTCCCAGTTCAGCCAAACAGCACCATTCGGCCAGGTCATATACATCCATGTCCAAAGGCAGTCCGTTTTGCAGGCAATATACCAGACGGCTGTCCATGATGAAGTCCATACCGCCATGGCCGCCGACTTCTTTTGCCATTTCACCATATTTCTTTAAAATAGGATGCTGGTATTTCTCAACAAGTGCTTCCATTTCTGCCTGGGGTAAGAATCCGTGAGAGTTCAAATCGTCTACTTTGGGTTGCACACCCGATGCGGTCAGTTGTGCTGCATCCAAAGCATATCCTTCAACGGGATATTTATTGGCAAACCCTTTGCTTCCTGTCAGTTGGTACAGGCGGTTGTAAGGTTGGGGAGTCATTACATTATGTTGGATTTCAATAACTTTTCCATTTGCT
>OGLZ01000826.1_pt1 | contig 17102 bp, 17 predicted proteins | sample 1572991 | NCBI WGS metagenome assembly OGLZ01 (sample SAMEA2581893, study PRJEB24529) | metagenome | biome: Human gut stool | place: China | collected 2011 | reverse complement strand
TTGAATATATGAAGGCAGCTGCTAAGAAGTCATACAGCAAGAAGGGTGATGCAGTCGTAGAGATGAACTACAAGGCTATTGATGCCGGTGTAGATGCAGTACATAAGGTTGAAGTTCCTGCTGACTGGGCTACAGCAACAGATGAGAAGAAGGTTGTTGAGCGTTCAGGTCGTCCTGCTACAGTTAAGATGGTTAACGAACTCCTTGATCCTATCGGATTAATGGATGGTGACAGCCTTCCAGTATCTGCATTTAAGGATATTGCTGATGGTCAGTTTGAAACAGGTGCATCTGCATATGAGAAGAGAGGAACAGCAGTTATGGTTCCAGAATGGGATCCAACAAGCTGTGTTCAGTGTAATAGCTGTGCATTTGTCTGTTCACATGCAACAATCCGTCCATTTATCTTAGATGCCGGTGAAGTAAGTGCAGCACCTTCACAGATTAAGCTTGCTGATTCTAAGCATGCTGTTGCAGAAGGAATGAAGTTCACAATGAGCGTATCTCCATTAGATTGTATGGGATGTGGCGAATGTGTAACTGTATGTCCTGCTGCTGCTAAGGGTGCATTAAAGATGGTTCCACAGGAATCACAGGCAGACGAACAGCCAGTATTCAATTACTTAGTTGAAAATGTAGGCAAGAAGGAAATCAAGCCTGTATTTACAGATACAACACCAATCGGTTCACAGTATAACCAGCCACTCCTTGAGTTCTCAGGAAGCTGTGCAGGTTGTGCAGAAACATCTTATGCAAGATTAATTACACAGTTATTTGGTGAGCATATGTACATCTCTAACGCAACAGGTTGTTCTTCAATCTGGGGTGGTCCTGCTGCTACATCACCATATACAGTTAATAAGGATTCTAAGAAGGGACCAGCATGGGCTAACTCATTATTTGAAGATAATGCAGAACACGGCTTTGGTATGTACCTTGGTCAGAAGACACTTAGAGATCAGGCTGTTGAATTATTAAAGGAAATGGCTGAATCTGATAAGTCATCTGCTGAACTTAAGGCTGCAATCGCTAAGTTCATGGAAACTAAGGAAGATACAAAGGCTAATACACCAGCTGTTGAAGCTTTAATTCCAGAATTAGAGAAGGCTGCTGCTGCCGGATGCCCGGTTGCTACAGAAGTACTTGCTAAGAAGGATTACCTTGCTAAGAAGTCTGTATGGATCTTCGGTGGTGATGGTTGGGCTTACGATATTGGTTTCGGTGGTCTTGACCATGTACTTGCATCAGGTGAGAATGTAAATGTTATGGTATTCGATACAGAAATGTATTCTAATACAGGTGGACAGGCATCTAAGGCTTCTAACATCGGTGAAGTTTGTCAGTTCGCTGCTGCTGGTAAAGAGATTGGTAAGAAGTCTCTTGCTGAAATCGCTATGAGCTATGGTTATGTATATGTAGCACAGATTGCTCTTGGTGCTAATCCAGCTCAGGCTGTTAAGGCTATTGCAGAAGCTGAAGCTTATCCAGGACCATCACTCATCATTGGTTACGCTCCTTGCGAACTTCACGGTATCGCTAAGGGTGGTATGAACCATTGTCAGGATGAGATGAAGAAGGCTGTTAAGTCTGGATACTGGAACCTCTTCTCATTCAACCCTGAACTTAAGAAGGAAGGAAAGAATCCATTCACATTAACATCTAAGCCAGGTGATGGCTCATATCAGGAATTCCTTAATAACGAGGCTCGTTATACTCGTCTTATTAAGCCATTCCCAGAAAGAGCTAAGACACTCTTTGCTAAGTCAGAAGAAGTTGCTACAGAACGTTATGAGCACCTTTTAAGATTAGTAGAGCTTTATAAATAATATATTAATATAAGTGAATAATTGCAATTAACACGGGTCTCCGGTTTCATACATTGTGTATGGGACCGGAGACTTTTTGCTGTATAGAAAAATGTTTCTATGTATGGCTATTACTCTTGTTGAAAATAAGCCTGTTTGATATAATTTAAACAGGTTATTCTGTAAATTAAAAGAGAATACGATATCTGTAATGTAATATGTAAAATACGATATCTGAAATGTGAAATGTGAAATAGGATATCCGAAATGTAATATATAAAATACGATATCTGAAATGTGAAATGTGAAATACGATATCTGAAATGTAATATATAAAATACAGTATCTGGAATGTGATATAGCGTATATCTGGAATGGCCGGATGTTAATAATTGGAGGGAAAATAATGGCTGAAATAGAAAATAGCAAAGATTTGATAGGAGTATTATGGAGTGGTGCGGATATCCTTCGTTCAAAGATGGATGCTAATGAATATAAGGATTATCTGTTAGGAATAGTATTTTATAAATATTTGTCTGATTCATTTTTAATTAAGGTATATGACCTGATATATGATGAGAAGCCTGAGAGCCTTAAGGCAGCATTAGAGGCATATAAGGAAGCACTTGATGATGAAAGCGCAGATGAACTTATTAAGCAGATTAAGTCAACTTGCCATTATATGATTGAGCCGGAGCTTACATATACATGTTTTGCGGAGGCAGCTAACAATAATGCATTTAATCGTGAACAACTGCAGAAAGCATTTAATAACATAGAACAGAGTGACCCTGTATTTGCAGATTTATTTACAGATATTGATCTATATTCCAATCGTCTTGGAAATGGTGACCAGAAGCAGAGTGATACTGTTGCAAGTCTTATTAAAGAGATTGATAAGGCAGATTTGCTTAATTCCGATGCAGAGATACTTGGTAATGCATACGAATACCTGATAGGGCAATTTGCATCAGAGACAGGTAAAAAAGCAGGCGAGTTCTATACGCCACAGGCTGTATCAAAGATATTGACAAGAATAGCAATAGCAGGACAGGAGAATATGCGTGGTCTGTCCGTATATGACCCTTGTATGGGGTCAGGTTCGCTTCTGTTAAATGCGAAGAAATATTCTAGCGAGCCTGAATATATTAAATATTATGGTCAGGAGTTAAATACATCGACCTATAATCTTGCAAGAATGAATATGTTTCTTCATGGGGTTGAGACTAAAAACCAGAATCTTCATAATGGCGATACACTTGATGGAGACTGGCCTACAGGAGAGGATACGGATTTTAACATGGTACTTATGAATCCTCCGTATTCAGCAAAATGGAGTGCGGCAGCAGGATTTTTACAGGATGAAAGATTTAGTGATTATGGGGTATTAGCTCCAAAATCAAAGGCAGATTATGCATTTTTACTGCATGGACTGTATCATTTAAAAAATAATGGAACGATGGCTATTGTACTGCCACATGGAGTTTTATTCAGGGGAGCAGCAGAAGGGAAAATCAGGGAAAAATTATTGCGCTCAGGTAATATATATGCCGTTATCGGATTGCCGGCTAACTTATTTTATAATACCTCAATCCCTACATGTATTATGGTATTAAAGAAACATAGAGATGGAAGAGATGTATTATTTATAGATGCTTCGCAGATGTTTGATAAGGGCAAAAAGCAAAATTCCATGAATGACGAACATATCAATTCAGTAATGGAGCTTTACAAAAATAGAGAAACCGTAGAAAAACAGTCATATCTTGCCAGCTTTGAGGACATAGAAAAGAATGATTTTAACCTGAATATTCCTCGTTATGTTGATAATTTTGAAGAAGAGGAAGAGATTGATTTAAATGAGATTCTTTCTGATATGGCAAAGACAGATGAAGAACTGGATAAAGTGCAGGGTGAATTTGTATCACTTCTAAAAGAACTTACATCAACTGATGATACGATAATGTCAGCTTTAAATAGTCTGATTGGGAAGATGGAGGTGTAGGTGTATGAGCAAACCGAAGATTAGATTTAAGGGATATTGTAACGATTGGGAACGGCGTAAGCTTTGTGAAATCTGTGAAAGAGTTACTAGAAAAAATAAAAATAATGAATCGGATTTACCTCTTACAATAGCGTCTCAATTTGGATTGATTGATCAAAGAGATTTTTTTAATAAGGTTGTAGCAGCAAAAGATATGAGCAATTATTATCTTTTGAAAAAAGGTGAATTTGCGTATAACAAAAGTTATTCTAATGGGTTTGATTATGGATCTATAAAAAGGCTGAATGCCTATGAACAGGGCTGTTTATCGACATTATATATATGTTTTGGAATTACTTCTGATGAAGTAGAATCAAATTATTTGGAGTGCTTTTTTGATACTCTCAAATGGTATGAAGATGTGTCTGTGATATGCACAGAAGGTGCAAGAAATCATGGATTGCTTAATGTTGATACGAAGGGATTTTTTGATGAGGTAACAGTAGATTTGCCAAAGTCTTTAGAAGAACAGAAGAAAATATCAGCATATTTGAATGCCCTCGACCACCTCATCACTCTTCACCAAAATAAGTGTGATGAACTTAAAAAATTAAAGAAATTTATGCTTCAAAATATGTTTATTTAGGAGGGAATGTGTAAAATGGGGAAAATTATTTTATATCATGGAACTCCTGATGAGGTTGTAACACCATTTTTTGGAGGTGGAGACGATAAACATGATTATGGACGTGGATTTTATCTGACAGAAAATATTGATTTGGCAAAAGAATGGGCTGTATGCAGACCAAATGATAAAAATGGATGGGTGCATAAGTATGAATTGGATACTGATGGACTGGAAATACTTGATTTTAAGGAAAAAGATGTATTGTCATGGCTTGCGGAGCTTATGAAACACAGAGATGCGGCAGATTCAAAAAGATATAGAGTTTTGGCTGCGAAGTTTATTGAAAAATATGGAATTGATACAGCTTCATATGATGTTATAAAAGGCTGGCGTGCAGATGCATCATATTTTTATATTGCTAAGGAATTTGTCAGGGACAATATAGATATTGAGATACTTGAAGAGCTGTTATCACTTGGTGGTCTGGGTATTCAATATTGTATTAAAACAGAGCTGGCTTATTCAAAATTGCATGAAATTAAAGAAGCTATTATTCGTGTTGACTATGAGGAGTTTAATAATAAATATAATCATAGAGATATTGAAGCAAGAAAAAATATGAGAGATTTAGTTGATTCTGATAGAAATAAGGTTACTAATGTATTCAGTACATTGTTATAAGAGGTGGAATTAATGAGAGCTTATTCAGAAGTATATCTAAATGATGTAGTTGAAAATCAGGGAAAGCTGTTTGACTACGTTGCACAGACATTTCCTGATAAGGATACGGAAGATTTTATTAAAACATACATGAAAAGTAAGACGAGACAGAGCATAGACAAGTCGATGGCTTATGTAAATACTATGGATGCAACGCAGCTATGGCATTATTTTTCTGATACTGAAAAGTATAGTCTGAAAAATGGAAAATCTCTTGAGGGATTCATGCCGGACTGGATAGGTGAATTTTATGCATATTATCAGTGGTATTATAATTTGCCAAGTGAAGAGGTTATAAAAAAAGTTCCATTGGATTTTTTGAAAAAAGCATATTTCGGATTGCATGATTTGGAACTTGACCTTGCTGTAAAGAAAGTTGGTGAAAATTGATGGAAATCATATGTTTTCACAATTCTGATGAGGAAAATGGATATTTAAGTAACTGGTATTTATCTGATTTTGTAGTTGATAATGTGCAATTTTCGTCAATGGAACAGTATATGATGTATAAAAAGGCAACATGTTTTTCAGATAATGATATATCGGCTCAGATTTTAGATAGCACAGATACAGCAGTGATTAAGTCATTAGGACGCAAGGTTTCAAATTATAATGAAAATATATGGAATGGTATGCGGCAGATTATAGTATATGAAGGACTATTGGCAAAATTTTCACAAAATCCATTACTAAAAGATAGATTAATATCAACAGGCAATAATATTTTAGCAGAATGTGCGGTCAGAGATTACATATGGGGAATAGGATTGTCAATGGATAACCCTAAACGATTAGATATTGAGCAGTGGAGAGGGCAGAATCTGCTCGGTTATGCGCTGATGATGGTTAGAGAACACCTTAAAAATGACTTACGATTGGGAACGGCGTAAGTTGGGGGAGATCATAACTGAATATAAGGAAACTGTTGATTCGGATTGCACTTTGCCGATTCTTACTTCATCAAAAACAGAGGGCGTAATACTGCAAGAAGAGCATTTTGGAAGAAAGCAACAACATGATATTACAGGATATAACATACTGCCAAGAAACTATTGCACATATCGAAATAGAAGTGATGGGGTAGACTTCACATTTAATATTAATAAATGCTGTGATAAAGGGATTATTAGCAAATTTTATCCTGTTTTCAGTGGAAATAATAGCGATGTATTCTTTCTTTCATTGGTGTTGAATAACAGCGAAGAAGTTGTACATGAAATAGCATATACATGTACAGGAACTGGACAGAAGGTACTCTCATTTCTTGATTTACAAAAGATGAGGGTCAGAGTGCCAAGTTTTGAGGAACAGAAGAAAGTTGGAGAGATAATTACAACCCTCGACCACCTCATCACTCTTCACCAGAGACAGTGTGAAAATGCAAAAAAATTAAAAAAATTCATGCTTCAAAAAATGTTTCCGAAAAAAAATCAAAAAAATCCTGAAATCAGATTTGTTGGATTTACTAATGATTGGGAACGTCGTAAGTTGGGGGATATAGCTAATGTAACAAAACTTGCGGGGTTTGAATTTACTGAACATGTTGTCTATTCAGATGAGGGCAATATTATCGCATTGCGAGGATTGAACATAAAAAATGGTCAGTTGATTTTAGATGATGTTAAGTATATAGATGGAAGTAATTTTTCTAAACTAAGTCGTAGTAAGTTATTTATAGATGACATCATGTTTACCTATGTCGGTACTGTTGGAGAAGTAGCTATAATCAAGGAAAATGATAGATTTTATCTTGCACCGAATGTTTCGAGAATTAGAGTTAAAAGTGATGATTCACCCAAATTCATTAGCCATTATATGAGGACAGATAATTTTAAAAACAAGGTGATTTTTCCGTTAATTGCAACTTCATCACAGCCAGCACTAAGCATGGAAAATATTAGAAAATTTACTATTAATATTCCTATAAGCAGAGAAGAACAAGACTGTTTAGCAAAATATTTTGATAGCCTCGACCACCTCATCACTCTTCACCAGTAGAAGTATTATTGTAATATTATATGTGTATTTAGAAGATATCTTTATGAATATAATTCACGATAAAGGAGCAGGTGGTGTATTATATTACATTATTAATGAAATTTCAGGGAGAACGGGAATAAACATGAAAAAATTATAAGTATCAGATTAAAATGATACATTCTTAAGCTGGTTAGAAATCAAATATTCATTATTAGTAGGATACAGTCAGAAGGGAGAATATTATGGCACAATCAGAGGCGGCGATTGAAAAAGAACTTATAGAACAGCTTATATATGGGGATTCGCAATGGACTTACAGGGAGGATTTAAAGACACAGGAGCAGCTTTGGGATAATTTCAGATATATTCTTGAGCAGAATAATAAGGACAGGTTAGATGGTAAGCCCTTGTCAGATTCGGAATTTGAACAGGTTAAGAACCAGCTACAGTTTTCATCATTTTATAAAGCAGGAGAATGGCTTGTTGGTGAAAATGGAAGGGTTATGGTGCATGTACAGAGGGATAACACATTTTTACATCTTGTAGTAATGAACCATGAACATATTGCAGGTGGCAGCAGTGTATATGAAGTTATTAACCAGTATAGTGCATTAAAGACGGATGATGGTGAAAGAGACAGAAGATTTGATGTTACGCTTATGATTAATGGACTTCCAATGATTCATATTGAATTAAAAAACAGGAATCATTCTTATATGGATGGCTTCTGGCAGATTAAAAAATATATAGGTGAGGGTAAGTTTACAGGTATATTTTCTGCAGTCCAGATGTTTGTTGTAAGTAATGGTGTCAATACAAAATATTTCTCGGCAGCATCAGACACAGAGCTTAATCCTAAATTTATAAGTGGGTGGCTTGATAAAGAAAATAATCCCGTAGCAGATTATATTGATTTTGCAAAAAGTGTTCTTCGTATTCCACAGGCACATGAAATGATAGCAAGATATACTGTGCTTGATGAGGACGCTAAGAGACTGATTTTATTAAGACCATATCAGATTCATGCGATTGAAGCTATACGAGAGGCTTCTAAACGTGGTATTTCCGGCTATGTATGGCATACTACAGGTTCAGGAAAAACTCTTACATCTTATAAGGCCACAAGAAATCTTCTTATGGATATTCCGGCAATTGATAAGACTATATTTCTTATTGACAGGAAAGACCTTGATACGCAGACGACACTGGCATTTCAGGCATATGCAAATAATGATCTGATAGATGTTGATGAGACTGATAATGTAGGTGACCTTAGAAAGAAGTTAAAATCCTCAGACCGCCAGGTGATAGTTACCACCATACAGAAGCTTCAGATACTTGTTACAAAAAAACTCACAGAGGGAACTAATGATTATGATAAGCTTAGAAAATTAAAAATTGCATTTGTAGTGGATGAGTGTCACAGGGCGGTCACACCGGCAACTAAAAGAATTATTGAGAGATTCTTTGGAAATTCATTATGGTATGGATTTACCGGAACTCCGAGATTTGCAGAGAATCCATATCCGCAGATGGGGGATTTGCCAAGGACCACAGAGCAGTTATATGGAAGCCGTCTTCATAAATATACTATACAGAATGCTATACATGATAATGCTGTATTGGGATTTCAGGTTGAACATAACGGACCTAAGAATATGGAGAATGAAAAGGATGGCAGTATTTATAATAATGAAAAGCATATGTTAAATGTATTAGATGTCATTTTAAATAAATCATTTTATAAGCTGGGTTTTCAAAATGGCAAAGGCATGACTTATGAGGGGCTTTTAACGACCGGTTCTATACAGCTTGCACAAAAGTATTATGAGCTTTTAAAGAAAGTAAAAGATGGTCAGACAGATTTGCAGATTGATAAAAAGATTAAACAGGTTCTGCCAGATTTTCCTAAATTTGCAATTACATATTCAGTTACGGAAAATGATGAGGGGTCACATGTCAATCAGGAGAAGATGCAGGAGTCGTTAGATGATTATAATGAAATGTTTGGAACAAAGTACGATACCTCACAGATACAAGGCTACAATGCTAATCTTAATAAGCGTCTTGCAAGAAAGGATACAAAATTTAAAAGCAGAGATGAACAGCTGGATATTGTTATTGTAGTTGACAGGCTTTTAACAGGATTTGATGCACCATGTCTTTCGACAATATTTATCGACAGACAGCCGATGGGACCACATGACCTTATACAGGCATTTTCAAGAACCAACCGTATCTATGATAAGAATAAAGCGTATGGTCAGATAGTTACATTTCAGGCACCAAAGTATTTTAAAGAATGTGTAGATAGTGCGGTAAGATTATATTCTGCCGGAAGTACGCAGACGGCTATTGTTGCAGAGTGGGAAAAGGTAGAACAGGCATTTTGTAAATCATTACATGCATTAAGGGCTGTTGCGGCTGTACCGGAAGAGGTTACTTCAATGTCTGATAAGGAAAAATGCATATTTTTACATATTTTTCAGGAGTTTGACAGGCTGTTTGCACAGTTAAAATCATTTACACAATATAATGATGAGATGCTTGCAGAATATAAATTTTCTGAGGAAGAGTATGAAGCATATGCAGGACATTATATAAATGTGAAAGAGGAGCTTAGACAAAAAGAAGATAATCAGCATAATGAGCAGGAGAATGAAGATGTTCCTGATGATTATGAGCTTATGGCGTATAGCAGCACGAAGATAGATTATGAATATATAATTAATCTGATTCAGAATATTGTGTCGGGTGATAGTGAATCAGAAGATGTTACACCATACCAGAGGCAGAAACAGATTGATGAAGTTAAAAGATATATAGAAGAGATAAGAAAAGATAATCCTAAGGTTGCGGATATTATGACAGCACTTGTTAATGAAATAGAACATGATGAAAATAAATATAAGGGCAGGTCTATTCTTAATATAGTAGAAAATATGAAACAGGAATGTATTGAAAAAGTAGTAGCGGATTTTTGTATGACATGGTATGTGTCAAGAGATGATATTATGTATGCGGCGATGAATTATAGAAATGGTGAGATTCCTAATGAAAATGCTATTAAGATAACGGCGGATTTTACGAGTTATAAGGCGGCACAGGAAAGAGCAATTCCAAAGTTTAAATATTATAATATGCTATTTACAGAATTAAAGAAAGTACTTGAAAAAGAGATAAAACCACTTGTCAATAATTAGTATTAATAGTTAGACATATCAGCGTAAGTAATGATTGAAAAGGAGGCGCTTATGCGTAATGATATGAACAGTAAACAGCTTTTTTGTGATTATTACGGGCAATGGATTGAAGTATATAAAAAAGATGCTATAAGAGATTCAACGATGGCAAAGTACAATATGTCGCACAAATGGGTTGAGAAGCTGGCACCGGAGCTTACGATGGAGAATCTTACGAGGACGGCATACCAGCAGCTTCTTAATGATTATGCCAAAGAGCATGAAAGGCAGACAACTCTTGATTTTCATCATCAGCTTAAAGGTGCGATACTGGATGCGGTTGATGACGGGCTTATAGAAAGAGACCCGACAAGAAAGGCAATTATTAAAGGGAAAACACCACGCGCCAAGAAGATTAAATATCTTAATCAGTTTGAACTGCATACACTGATTGCACATCTTGATATAAAAGAAGAGGTCAACTGGGACTGGTTTATTCTCTTAGTTGCTAAGACGGGAATGAGATTTTCTGAGGCTCTTGCGGTTACGCCGGCGGATTTTGATTTTTCAAGACAGACATTATCTGTAAGTAAGACATGGGATTATAAGGGGGATGGAGGATATCTTCCAACTAAGAACAAATCGTCGGTAAGAAAGATTCAGATAGACTGGCAGGTTGTTGTAAAATTTTCTGAACTGGTTAAAAATATGCCCCAGGATAAGCCGATATTTGTCGGAGATACCAAGATATATAATTCAACTGTTAATGATGTGCTTACAAGACATTGTAAGGCATGTGGGATTCCGGTTATCTCAATTCATGGATTAAGGCATACACATGCATCACTGTTATTATTTGCCGGCGTATCAATTGCAAGTGTTGCAAGAAGATTAGGGCATGCGAGCATGACTACGACACAAAAGACCTATCTTCATATAATACAGGAACTGGAAAATAAAGATGCAGACCTTGTGATGAGGACATTATCAGGTCTGTAAGGTCTGGTATTGTAACTGGGTGACTTACTTACGCTGTTTTTTAAAATTAATAAGCTAACATGTCATTTTTAATAATAAAAATCATTAAATAAACTAAAAGAATATATTGGCATGTCAGTGCTAACATGTTAGTATAATTACATCTTTGACACTTTTTAGATTAAAAATCGCCGCAAATACAGACAGTTACTGCGTTTGCGGCTTTTATACATTTTTCGTGAAAAATACTGTAAATCATAAGCGATATGAAACATGTGAGAAAATGTGCTTTTATGCGGTCATCGCGGTGATGATATACTGGTCTTGCCTCAAATTCAGATTTCATGATTCTGAAGGATTCTTCTATTTCCCATCTGTCATGGTTTGTCCTGGCTATTTCGGCAGGGTCATCGTCAAGATTTGTACATACAGCATAAAAACCATCGTACTTTCATTCTTCTTCAATGGCATTTATATTTAGCTCATAGGCAGCTTTTTCTGCAGCATTTAACTCATTGACGTGAGAGCGAGCCCAGGCCTCAGCATCATCAACGCCATAAGTTTCTTTGATAAAAGTTTCAGTACCAAGTTTTTCTACAATCTCAGAAGTATTTTTACCATTTTTCTGAACGGATTTAATTACTGGACTGAGAGGTTTTTGGGGTGTCAAACTTCCGAGAGGCTGCCCTTTGCCGGGGCATCCTCTTTTCTATTTTACAGAAGCAATCAAAAATTACATGTATTCAACCTAACGAAATCGTGATATAATCTAAATATATTTGAATGAGAAATATGTAGGTGGCTTATGGGTGTAAGTTATAACAGATTGTGGAAAATGCTCTTAGATAAAAAATATGGAGCGGATAGAGATGCAGTACCTCACCGGGATCAGTGGTAATATTCTTGCCCGGATGGGAAAAAACAGTATGTATCAATGGAGACGATTAAGAAGATCTGCAAGAAATTAGACTGCACTGTTGATGAGATAATGGAATTTACAGATGATGAATAACAGGAGCAGATACGTCATAATTATCTTAGCAAAGCTAAGAGCGCTCTTCTATACAGGCAATTCCATCTGCCTGTATCGTGTGACCTGCGGTGCCGTTCTCAGTTTTAAAGAATCTCAAAATGGGAAATACAGCGAAATCGGAGATTTCATACAAGGGGCTGTTTCCCATTGCGGAACAGGTGCCTATCTCTGAAGTTTGTGACTGAATACCTCAGATACAAACATATGGGGTGAAAGAAAGTGTGAAATCGGAATTTGAAAGGATGATGATATGATGGATAAACTAAAAAAGAACATGGTTTTCTACCTACTGTTGCTGATAGATTTTTATATCGTTCCTTGGTTTATAAAAGACACAGGAAGTGCAATGATTGTTATGTTAGTAATTATTCCTCTAATATGTTTAATAACCTCTGTTTTTTATGGGATTAGGAATGGTTTTAACTTCTGGTATATTTTGATTGTAGCAATAATGTTTGCGCCATCTATATTTATATTTTATAACTCAAGTGCATGGGTTTATGTAGTTGGATATGCTGTTATTGCATTATTGGGAAATTTAATAGCATTGCCATTAGGAAAAAGATAACTTCCAGTTTGGCGAACTGATAAAATTCCTTTAGGAACTAAAGGGCGCACTTCTATACTCTCTATCGAGAGTAGTGCGTCCTGCGGAGCTTCATTCCCGGTCAGCAGAAGAAAACTGCCCGACCGAGAATGTTGCGTCACTTCGTTCCGTCAAGGTGGCTACACCCCCTTGCGCCGCTAAAGCGGCTATCCCCTGTGGACTTGCCGTCCGCAAACAGCATGAAATGCTGTTCGCCGCCAGCAAGTTTGATATCAACAAATCGGGATTGACCGAGTTCTTGAGTGAGATACACTTCTTGGACGAAGGGAAGGAAGAAGAAAAAAGTACTTTAGAGGTATTATGGAATGAGTAATAAATTGGTTGAGCACAAAGAATCAAAAGAAATATTAACTGGAAATCAAAAGAAAATTTTGTTTTGGATTTGTTTCATTATTTTAAGTATAGCTTTCATTACAGTCTGGATAAATATACTTTTGACATCTAAAGCATTTAATACACAAATGGAAGAGATGGTACTGGGAGAAGATTACTATATGGAGGATATTGTGATTACAGGTAAAAGGGCTGAAGCTGCTTCGGCTGATACGATATCTCGGAATTATTTCTTCTACTACAACAATGGAAAAGTGAATGATTATCACAAGCGAATGCAAGTACCGGGATTTGTATATTCGGAATATAATGTAGGAGATTCCATAGCTGCATATACCACAGACCATGTTAGTTATTCTTATTACAAGTATGGGATTCTTCCGGATACAGAGTATACAAACAATGAATTAATGAAAGTGGCTGGCGTATTGCTTGGAATTGGAATATTTTTATTGGCTTTGTTTGGGGTATTAAGTAAGAAAATGAATTACAAGAAGTAACCAACTTCCAGTTTTTGGAGCTGAGAAATCAGAATTTAACACTTAACGAGGAGGAATAAACATGGCAAAGAAAGAAGAAAGATTTGAAGTTATATTTAGAGATGGAAGTTCGCTTAAGGATGAAGGGATTCGCCAAATTCTTGTAGATAAGGAGACTGGAGTTAATTATCTTTGTTGGAAATCTGGATACGGAGCTGGTATTACACCCCTTCTGGATTCTGAAGGAAAAGTCATAGTTACAAAGTAAAATTCTAGTTTTTGAAACTAAGAAATCGGTAGTTGGTGCAAAGGAGGTTTACAATGGGGTTTTGGATTTTTATGTTGATTATGGATTTGCTTCTTCCATTTACGATGATTGGTTTTGGAAGATATTTTATGAAAAAGGCTCCAAAGGAAATAAATTCAGTATTTGGATATCGGACTTCGATGTCTATGAAGAACAAAGACACATGGGAATTTGCTCATAAATATTGTGGTAAAGTTTGGTATGTCTGTGGAATGGTTATGTTGCCGATAACAGTAATATTCATGCTTTTAGTAATTGGAAAAAATGAAGATTGTGTTGGGAGTATAGGAGGAATTATCTGTGGTGTTCAACTTATTCCTTTAATTGGGTCTATTCTCCCAACAGAAATAGCATTAAAAAAGAATTTTGATAAGAATGGAACAAGACGATAAATTCCAATTTGACGGAGTAATGTATATGAAAATTCGAGAAGTAAATGAGAATAAAAAGCAGTTTATATCATTATTGTTATTAGCAGATGAACAGGAAAGCATGGTTGATCGCTATCTTGAAAAAGGAACTATGTATGTGCTTGAAGATAATGATGTAAAAGCTGAATGTGTTGTCACCGATGAAGGTAATGGAATACTTGAAGTCAAGAATATTGCGGTTGATCCCAAATATCATGGAATAGGATATGGGAAAGCATTAATTGAATTTCTTGTCAGTAAATACGCAGATGAATATTCTATTTTGCAGGTTGGAACTGGTGATAGTCCACTGACAATACCATTTTATGAGAAATGTGGATTTATACGTTCTCACAGGATTTCAAATTTTTTTACAAACAATTATAACCACCCAATTTATGAGGGCGGCGTACAGTTAATTGATATGGTATATTTGCAAAGGCATATATAACTTCCAATTTTATTGACCAAGAAAAAGAAGGAGGATTCATAATGAGTGAGAAAACAGAGATTACTTTCATGCAAACAAGATTAATCCGGCTTGCATCAGAAGAGTGGCATTTACCTGTTGAACAGATTATCCACCTGTTTAAAGAAGCTGATGTTCTTGGATATATAGAAAAATGTTATGGAATTTTTCATTGTGAAGGCGATGAAGCTGTGCTTGAAGATATTACTGAATTTTTGCAAGGAAAGGGGATAGAGATTAGTGCTTGAGTTAAAAGATGGATTTGTTCTCTATCATGGAAGCTATTGTGAAGTAAAAGAGCCAGAACTTGCTAAATGTGCAAAGAGAAAAGACTTTGGGCAGGGATTTTATTTGACTACATCAAAGGAGCAGGCAGAAAGTTTTCTGAGAACCTCAATAGCCAAAGCAATCGCAACCGGAACAATTGAAGAGGGACAGGAGTATGGATATATTTCAACTTTTGAATTCAAACTTTCAGAAAATCTTGAAACGCATATTTTTGAAAATGCAGATGTAGACTGGCTACATTGCATTGCAGCTCATCGAAAGAAAAAAATGTTTATCGAAGTTGAACGTGAAATGGCAAGGTATGATATCATAGCAGGAAAGATTGCGGATGATGCAACAAACGCTACCCTTACTGCTTACCTTGCCGGGGCTTTCGGGACAGCAGGCGATAAGGAAGCAGACGATTTCTGCATCAGACAGTTGCTGCCCAATAAACTAAAAGATCAATATTGCTTCAAAACAGAATCCGCTATTAAGTGTCTGAAATTTGTGAAAGGTGAGAAGATATGGCTGAAGTAACAATTCCGAAGGAAAAAATGAATTATACAATAGACCTTCTTATCACTATGGTGATAGATGAGATTGCAGAAGAAACGGGCAAGGACAGAAAAGAGATATTGACAGATTTTCTATGTTCAAAGACAGGAAAAGCACTGTATGATGAAAAAACAAAGCTGTGGTGCAATGGTCCGGCATATATAGCTGAATTGTATAGGGAAGAGTTAAAGAAATCCGGATATCAGATTTGAGATGAATGTATATCCGTCTGTCTTTGTTGAGAAATCAATAGTTATAAGATTATAGTATATGCTGATACGCTATTTGTAAAAGTGCTGACTGCCTTTATACAATCTTAATACGGAATCATAGACTTTTATACTATCTTTGAAAGCAATTGTATATAATAAAACGCATTATGAAGATATTGCTATAGAATCATTAGTAAGGAGTTATGATCATTTATGCCGGAAAAAATGTGTAAGAGAAAACACCTGACGTCTTTTCAACTGATCATTCTGGGATTTGCAGGTGTGATCCTTTTGGGAAGCATTCTGCTGATGCTTCCGGTTTCCTCTTTGGAGAAAATGCCGACGCCATTTCATGAGGCACTTTTTACAGCCACTTCGGCAGTATGCGTTACAGGACTTGTAGTAAAGGACAGCGGAAGTTACTGGTCTGTGTTCGGACAGACGGTTATTCTTGTGCTTATACAAATAGGTGGACTTGGAGTAGTAACCGTAGCGGCAGCGGTTTCGCTTCTTTCAGGGAAAAAAATATCTCTCATGCAAAGAAGTACAATGCAGGATGCAATTTCAGCACCTAAAGTTGGAGGAATCGTCAGACTGACAAGGTTCATTTTAAAGGGGACTCTTTTGATTGAAGCAGCAGGGGCTATGTTACTGCTGCCGGTTTTTTTGATGGATTATGGCTTAAAGGGAATCTGGATGGCAGCCTTTCATTCTGTTTCTGCTTTTTGTAATGCAGGATTTGACATTCTGGGAACAGCAGATAATGCCTTTCCGTCTTTGACAGGGTATTCTGGAAATGCCCTTATAAATGTAGTAATCATGCTGCTGATCATCACAGGGGGAATCGGTTTTCTCACCTGGGATGATATTTATAGGAATAAAATGAATTTTAAACGTTACCGCATGCAAAGCAAGATTATTCTCATGACTACTGTATGTCTGATTGTTTTTCCGGCAGTTTTTTTCTTTGCCTGTGATCTGAAAAACCTGCCTGTGGGAGAACGTCTGTTAGCTGCCATGTTTCAATCGGTAACTACAAGAACTGCCGGCTTTAATACCATAGACATTTCAGCGATGAGTGAGGCATCAAAAGCGGTTATGATACTATTAATGCTGATTGGTGGTTCGCCGGGTTCTACAGCAGGAGGAA
>OGLZ01000821.1_pt1 | contig 17181 bp, 13 predicted proteins | sample 1572991 | NCBI WGS metagenome assembly OGLZ01 (sample SAMEA2581893, study PRJEB24529) | metagenome | biome: Human gut stool | place: China | collected 2011 | reverse complement strand
GCCTTCTTTATCGAGTACCGGGAAATGACGGAAACGCTTGCTTGCCATCACATCCTTAATATCATCGATGAAATCATCTGTATCGAAGGTGATCAGCTTCTCAGTCTTCATGAAATAGCTGATCGGCATACTCTGGTTAATGAGACGGGCTGCCGTGTAGGTATCATACGGAGTTGTGATGACGGTACAGCCGCGCTCCTGTGCCAGTTTTTTGATCGTCATGGAAACGCCAGCGCCCTCACACACGATAATACAGCTTGCACCCATCTCGATCGCGCACAGCTGCGACTCATAGCGGTTGCCGAGGATAACCAGGTCGTTCTCTTCAATATAATATTCCATCATATCCGGATTAGCTGCCGCAATCAGGACTTTTCCTTTATCAAAGTACGCTTTCTCATCGCCAACAAAAATCGCGCCCTCCAGGGTCTCGATGATATTTGCATACTGGGTGCATGCCTTGGAAAGAATGCTGCTGTCGTATACATTCATATAAGAACGGGTGATATCGCCGACTGTGATCAGACCTTCCAGTATATTCTTATCGGTAACAGCCGGAAGTGTTACCAGACCGTCCTCCTGCATCAGGTTCCATGCTTTTCTCAGGGAAATATTCTTGGAAACACCTGGAGTCTCGCGGATCTCAACATCCTTGACCTGCGTTTTAACGGATTTAATCAGTTTCGGCACATCTACCTTAAAGTAATCCAATACGAAGGTCGTCTCCGGGTTCAGTTCTCCAGCACGGCACGGTACATATTCGCCGCCCGTCTGAAGTGTTTTGAAATTCGCATAGCCGATTGCAGAACAAATCGAATCCGTATCCGGGTTTTTATGTCCAATTACAATCGTTTTCTTTGCTTTTTCTGCTGCCATTTTTTCCTCCTGATTCGCACCGTGCGCTGCAAATTCTGCCATTTTTCTTTCTATCCTCTGTTTTGATAGAGAAACCTCTGATTCATGAAACTTTTTTGTACAAAATCGCCAATTTTCATAATCTGTTTACACGGTGTTCATATTTTATTCATATCTTATTTTTATACTAAAAGCATAAAAGATTTCACTTTTCAAATTTGTTTTATAGTGATTTTGCACATAGATTTTTCATAATTGCCCCGGATGCTTGACCGCTCCGGGGTCTCCTCTTGTCTACAGCATTTTTCGTCATATCTGAACGTTTTTCTATCCCTATTTCCTTCAAACGTCCAGCCCCTTTACCCTGCACTCTGTCACTCAAAACAAGGCGTCTAATCGTAACTGTTCAGCACCTTCACAGTTACGCCTAATCTAAGATCAGTCTTGCCGCCCCATAGATACCTGCATCATTTCCCAATGTTGCCAGGCGAACCTCGCCCTTATTCTCAGAGATCGGGGTCAATTCGCGGTAATAGCGGTCAATCCAATCCGTTAAAAAAGTCCCCGCCTTGGATACGCCGCCTCCGATGACGAAAATCTCCGGATCCACGGTCATCGAAATGGTCGCCAGCGCCCATCCGAGATAATAGCACACGGTGTCCATAACCTCCAGCGCCAGTGCATCCCCGGCTTTTGCCGCATCCAGCACATTTTTTGCGGTGATCGCATCACCGTAGGCACGCATCACCGATGCATCCGGCTTTGCCGCCATCTTCCGTCTCGCCTCCCTGGCGATACCGGTCGCGGACGCTACCTGTTCCAGACAGCCGTGTCCGCCGCAGTTGCAGGTTTCTTTCTCGCCCTCGCGGATATGGATATGACCGATCTCGCCGCCCAGTCCGTGGCGTCCTGCAACGATCTTCTGATCGTGTACCACGCCGCCGCCGACACCGGTTCCCAGCGTCACCATCACGATATCATGGCAGCCCTTGCCGCCGCCCTGCCACATCTCGCCGAGCGCCGCCACATTAGCATCATTACCGGAGCGGACCGGCATTCCATCTAATAACTCACTCAAAATCTTCTGCGGGTTCAGATCGCGCCATCCCAAGTTGACGCAGACCTCCACATAGCCGTCCGGCTGCACCGGCCCCGGAAATCCCATACCTGCACCGATCACGGCGTCCATCGGGATTCCCCGCTCGTTCAATTTCTTCCTGATCGAAGCGGCTACATCCGGAAGAATGTACGCCCCATTCTCTTCCTTGCGGCTCGGAACCTCCCACTTATAAACAAGCGTTCCGTCCGTCTCAAAAATACCAATCTTAACCGTCGTTCCACCGACGTCTATCCCAATACATTTTTTTTCCATGTCTGGATCCCTTCCCTTACGGCTGCACTGGCAGCCTTTCTTCTATGCCCTCATCTTTTTTCTGCGCTGGCTCTTATTATACGCAATGCATCCCCGTTTTGCAAGGTTTGGAAAGCAAAATACACCTGCCTGCCGGAGAAAGGCGCATTTCTGCTTAAGCAGTACCGCATTCTTTTCTGCCGACAGACAGGTGCCTGTCTTTTATCTTATTTTTTTACCAAAATCAGCATTATTTCAGGCTCTTAGCCACCTCTACCACATGCTCAACGGTAAAGCCGAACTTCTTGAACAAAAGCCCTGCCGGTGCGCTGGCGCCGAAACTTTCCATCGCGATGATCTTGCCGTCTAAGCCGGTGTACTTGTCCCAGCCGAAGCTTCCAAGCGCCTCTACTGCTACACGGCGGCGTACTTCTCTCGGAAGTACGGACTCCTTGTACTCCTCGCTCTGCTCCTCGAACAGATCCATACACGGCATGGAGACAACGCGGACTTTCTGACCTTCTGCTGCCAGAGTCTCTTTTGCATGAACCGCCAGAGCTACCTCGGAACCGCTGGCAATCAGAATTAACTCCGGTGTGCCCTCGCAGTCGTCGATGATGTAGCCGCCCTTTAATGCCTCACGGCTGCTGCCTGCCATCGGCTCCAGATTCTGTCTGGTCAGCACCAGTGCGGTCGGTGTGTGCTCGGAAGTAACAGCACTGTACCAAGCTGCCTCTGTCTCGGTCGCATCGCACGGGCGGAATACATGGAAGTTCGGCATCGCACGCAGCGCTGCCATCTGCTCGATCGGCTCATGGGTAGGTCCATCCTCGCCAACGCCGATACTGTCATGCGTAAATACATAGGTCAGCGGCACGCCCATCAGTGCAGACAGTCTTGCCATCGGTTTGCAGTAATCACTGAATACAAAAAAGGTCGATACATACGCACGCAGACCGCCGTGCAGCATGATGCCATTTCCGATCGCTGCCATCGCAAGCTCGCGGACACCGAAGTGCAGGTTGCGTCCAGCTCTGTCCTCCTTGGAGAAGTCGCCCGCATCCTTCATGTTGGTCTTGTTGGACGGTGCTAGGTCAGCAGAACCGCCAAACAGGTTCGGCAGAACATCCTTGATGTAGTTGATCAGGCGTCCGGAGATCGCACGGCTTGCTTCCGGTTTCTCCTGTTTTGCCCAGAATCCGGCGTCATCTTTCAGCGCCTCGCCCGCCTTTGCATTGTGATACTGGTTCCAGAGCGCTTCCATCTCCGGATATTCCTCGCAGTAAGCGGCAAACATCACGTTCCATGCAGCTTCTACCTCTGCCTTCTGCTCTGCGATCTCGGAGTAGTTTTTGTATACCTCTTCCGGTACGAAGAACGGCTCTTCGCTCGGCCAGTTTAAGTTCTTTCTGAGTGCTTCCACATTCTCCACGCCCAGCGGCTCGCCGTGTGCGCTCGCCTTGCCCTGTTTTGCCGGGCAGCCGAAGCCGATCTGCGTCTTGATGGTGATAAAGGACGGATGCTCGGTATCTGCCTTTGCCGCCTCGATCGCCTTGCCGATCGCGTCGATATCATTGCCGTCTTCTACCGTGATCGTCTGGAAACCAAATGCCTGCATACGCTCCTGTACATTCTCACGGAATGCGATGTCGGTGCTTCCCTCGATGGAAATGCGGTTGGAATCATAGAGAACAATCAGCTTGGAAAGTCCCAGGGTACCTGCCAGAGAGAATGCCTCAGAGGAAATGCCTTCCATCATACATCCGTCGCCGCCCAATACATAGGTGTAATGGTCAACTACCGGATAATTTTCTTTGTTGAATACGCTTTCCAGATGTGCCTCAGCCATCGCCATGCCGACTGCCATACCCATACCTGCGCCCAGCGGACCGGTCGTCGCCTCAACGCCAACGGTATGACCATATTCCGGATGTCCCGGAGTCTTGGAATCTAACTGGCGGAAGTTCATCAGATCTTCTTTGGAAAGATTTCCGTAGCCAAACAGGTGCAGCAGAGAGTACAGCAGCATGGAACCATGACCGCCGGATAAGATGAAACGATCTCTGTTCTCCCACTTCGGGTTAGCTGGGTTATGGTTCATATGATGTGCCCACAGTTCATAAGCCGCTGCTGCACATCCCAGCGGAAGTCCCGGATGACCGGAATTTGCCTTCTGGATTGCGTCTGCGGATAAAATCCGGATCGCGTTTACGGATAATGTGTCAATCTGATTCATAAGTAACCTCCTGCTATGTATCTTAATTTTAAAAACTAAACGTGTGTTATTTGAGGCGGATCTCGCGCATCCGGTCGCCGCCGCTGATAATCAGTGAATTGAACGCGCGGCCGCGTGTTACCTGCGCCACAGAGAAATCAAACTCCCCGGCAAACCGCTCCTTGCCGGACAGACTGTAGACCCGGCAGGAATTTTCGTTATTTAGGATGACGAAATCGCCCTGTATATTTATGTTACGCCACGAATACGAGAAATCTGCCGTACCCATAGCGGTTCCATCGGATTTAAACATGCTCAAACGGCTCTCCCTTCCGCCCTCGGTGTGGTCCGAGATGACCGCCACATAGTCCTTCGACCATGCCACGCCGCGGACTTCTCCGTCGATCTCCGCCTGGCGCACCAGCGCCGGGCTTGTTACATTTTCCAAAGAGAAAAATGCCACCTGATCATCCGCAAATGCACACGCGTGATCCTCGTCGAGGAACCGGACGCGCGGACAGATGCTGTCTCCCAGCTCATCAAAACCTCCGACCAGACGGTCTGGATAATTCTTTCCATATTCGGAGAAATTGTAAAATACAATCCGGTTTTTGAGTGTCCCGTCCTGCAGATACAGGTCGGAAAGCATGACCTGCGTACCATCCGGCGATAAGGAAACATCCATCAGGTAACCATTTCCCGACATAACCGTCTTGATCGCCCAGTCAAGCTCGCTGCCGTCTTTCTTGAAAAAGGTCACATACGAAGCATTGCTGTCCTCCACCAGCGCCGCCACGATGCCGTATGCCGATACGCTGACGCGCAGGATCGGCAGAAGCGTCGTCGCCTGTCCCTGGCTTCCGGTCTTGTCCACAATATAAATATCATTGCCCTGCTGGTCCCCGATCACGGCATAATCGCCGTTGACATAGCAGATCGGTGATTTCAGCTCATAACTCATCGACCAGACCGCCTTGCCGGACTTATCCAGATAGGAAGCTCCGTCCTTCGTGTATTTCAGGACATTTTCCCCAAACGGGACAAATTCCGTCGTGCTGCTCTCACTCGCCGCAATCTCTTTTTCCCACGCCACCGTATAGTCCGTGTAGGCATGGTTATCTTTATAATACATAAAACCAGCCGCCAAAAGCGCCGCGATTAACACCGCCGTCAGCACCCTGCGGAGACGTTTCCGTCTGGAATGGCGCTCGGCTTTCTCCGCCACCTCTTCCTCATTTTCCCCGTGGCTTATGCCCCGGCGGGGAAACATGTCCTGCGTGGCGGTGTCGATCACACGCCCTCTCAGCTGCTTTTTCTTCTGTTCCCGTTCAATCGGGTTCATCTCACTCATTTTTTTATCTCCTGTAGCTGGACTGCCATCTTGATTATACACTATTTTAGATGGTTTGGCATTATCTTTTTGCTATTCTCCGGACACATCCGGCAGCACCAGCGTCTGCCCTGCGATAATGCGGTTTTCATCGGTCAGATGGTTGACCGCAAGGATATCGTCCAGATGACGGATATTGCCATAAAGCTTAAAACAGATCCCATAGAGCGTCTCCCCGTCCCCGACCGTGTACGTGCCGCCGGGCTTCAAGTTTGTGACCGGATAGTCCTGTCCCGCCGTCGAATTGCCGCCCGGATTCGGCAGGTCGCGCTGTGCCTCCGGCTCCGGCAAAATGTACGGGGCTTTCGTCTCCGCCATTGTTCGGTCCTGTTCGCTCTGCCCGCCGGAAGCCTGTCCATTCTGTCTGCCTGCTATGGTAGTGCCCTCTGTGTCTCCATCCGCCGCGCTCTCAAGTGTCCATTTATGCGTCTGTCCTCCGTTTTGCGCTGTTGTTCCGTCTGCATCCACATCGCCGCTCTCAAGCGGCGTCACACTGCCGCGGAGCTGTTCCACCGTGACCGCCTCTTTCCCGTCCGCAGTGCCCCGCACACCATCCGGAAGGACGGATACCAGCACACTCTCCATCTCGCGCATTTTCTGGTAATTGCCGAAAAGCACCACGCCACCGGCAAGCACCGCGACCGAAAGCACGCCGCACAGCGTCCCCAGCGCCCGGATCGTCCCGTAACGCGACGCCGCCTCCTGCTGCCGCTCTTCCATCCGGTTACGGAAATCGCGGATCACCCGATCGCCGGTGCCTGTCTCCACCCGGCGGGCGTCCTTCCGCAGAATCATATAGTCCTGCATCATCTGGTTTTTCTCGTAGTATATATGATATCCTTTCAAACGGTAAAACCCGTCCTCCGACATCACATAGTATGCCGCCTCACCGTCCACACCGCTGTTTATGTACATGAGCTGGTTTTTCCCACCGAAATACTGCTTGTGCAGCCGCCAGTAGGTCAGGGGACTTAACATACACCCCGGCGCGCCGCAGATAAACCACCCCTGCACGGTCTTTTTCGGAAATGTCTCCTCCATCCGCTGGTATGCCTTTTTCCATGCCGCCTCCGAAAAGACAATCTTCTCCCCGGACGGCACAACCTCCTCCATCTCCAGCGCCCCGTCCACAAAGAGGCACGGAACCTCCTGCTGTGGATCCGAATTTCCGAGCAGCAGCCCGACCCGGAGTCCCGGTCCGCCGGATGGATATACCTGTTTCAAATACGTGTTTACATAATCCTCCACATACAACCGGACCACCTCATCCCGCTCGCCGATCTGCCGGATATTTTTCGGCAGTTCTGCGCGGGAACCAGAATATTCTCCCATATGTTCACCCCGCTATGATAGATTCTCCTGAAACCGGGTCTGTACTTGCTTCCATGATTTGATTGCTGCACCGTGCAGCATTTTCAGTGCTGAAAATACCTGCTCAAATACAGTAACATGATTTTCCGTAATTTCAGGAGTATGATGAATTTCTTTCCGCCTATCATAACGCCGATTGCATGCAAAATTTGTCAAACGGAGGCAGCATCCAGGCAAAAATTTTCGACAAGCCCGATCCCCGCGCTGATGCAGTCTGCCAGCTGCATAACGAGTGCCAGGCGGATACTCTGCAGCATCATCGGATCGTAATGGCTGCAGCCCGCCACGATCCCGGTGATAAAGAGATCTCCGACCGCGTGAAGCTCCTTGCAGACGCCAAGCCCCGGCTTTAAAGCCCCACGCCCCAGCGTGACATAGCCGATATGGTTTTCATCGCCAACCGAGGCATCGACCGCCACCACCAACGCATCCGGGTACCCATTTTTTAAAACCTGCACGTAATGTTCCAGGTTCATCGCGTGCACGGGGCGATCAAGTGTTCCGAATACCAGCGTACCGCGCCGCCGTTCCTGTTTGAGTTTATATCCGATCAACGGTCCCAGACTGTCTCCGGTCGAGCGATCCGTGCCGATGCAGAGGAAAACCAGTTTCTTTTTATGCCTTCGGGTCATTTCTTCCTGAATCAGCCCACTTAACTGCCCTGCCAGCTCTCCCACCGCGTCCCGGCGGGCTGAATTGTAGTAATATATCTCCGGACTGCCACCGAACCGGCTGCGTCCCCGTCTGTTCATCTCCCACACCGTCCTGTTTTCTCCCTGCCTGTTGGACAGGGGTTGTTTTACCTTTATTATAGGCGGGGTGGCAGGAAATTATGCGAAAATTGAAGGATATATACACGGACGAAAAAAGATGTGACAGAAGGCAGCTTTACAGCGCCCGGTGTCACATCTTTTTTCTGGTTGTTCCTATATCTAATTATTTATTTTTATGAAATAATTTCCACAGTTTACTTTCCGCCGCGTTCGCGGTACTCTGCGATGACCTCGCTTAAATTAACGGCTGTGCTGTTATCCAGAATATGTTTTAGCGCGTCCAACTTTTCTGGATTCAGAAATTCCTTGCCTAAGTAGCACTCGTAGGTATCTGTGATAAAGATTCTCTTTTCCTTGATCACCGTCTCGGTATAGTGCAGGCGGCTCTCGACCTCCTGATGGCCTTCTTTGAGTTGTTCGAGCTTTGCACGGCTGTTGCTGGTGATCTCATCGGTCAGGATGGTTTTTGTCACATTTTCGAAGGTGTTTAATGCGTCCTTTTTCTTCTTCGCCGTCTCCTCCAGATCCTGCTCCATCTGGGAGATCTCATCGTCGTATTTTTCCAGATCGTAGAGCGCTTCACTGCGATCCCGACGGATCGAGGAGGTGATCACCGCGATCTTGCGGTTGTTCGCCGCGATCAGACTGCGGATCGAACGTCCTTCCTGCAGCGCCGCCAGATGGCGATCCTTCGTCCAGTTTCCAATCAGGATATACAGTCCGCCAAAAACAACCACATCCACGCCGTAGATCATCGCCAGGTATAAAGTCTTCTGTTCTGGAAGCAGCTTGTAGATGCCGCACGGGATCAACAGGAAACAGATCGCAAAGGTAATCAACACCGTCAGAAATTCTTTGAATCCCCTCGGAAAATACAGCGCATAGTACAGTGGGCTTTTGCAGACAAATGGAACACGATCTGACTGGAACAGCGTCCGCATCCGCACGGCAAGCTCTCGGTTGTGCGCGTGAAGCTCCTGCGTTTCTTCCTTAATCCGCTCCTTGATGCCCTGGTTTTTCGCCTTTTCGCGGCGTGTCCGCGTGCGTTTCAGCTTATCCTGCAGCTTCCCAAGCTCATCGTCATAGCTTTTTTCAATCTCATCCCGGCGCTTTTTCACGGTCGAATTCACGGCATCCGCCACCGCTTTCCGCTCCGTCTCCAGCACGCGCAGACGCTTTTTCTCTTCCTGAGCAAGCGTCTCCTCCTGTTTTTCAAACTCCGCCAGCTCCACCACTGCCTGTCTGGCGTCTTCCAGAAATGTTTTCACATCCGTTATCGCCTGTGCCATCTCGCCCCTCCCGGTCTTTGTCTTTTTGTAACGGCTGCCTGCCCTTTATTCTTCCAGCACCTGTATCTCCAGATAATCGAAATCGATGCTCTCGATAAAGTTGTCCTGGGTAAAACGCGCCTTATCGTGACGTTTGAACTCCTCGATCGTCTTATCCAGCCAGACCGGATGCCCCAGATCAAAGGCATAGCAAATCTGGTCGATCGCGTCAAACACCATCGCCGTTCTCGACATTGTATAATCACCGTTGCTGATCACAATATCCCTAAGCATCCGGTTTTCCTTCATCATTTTTCCCCAAAGACGAAACATCCTGCCGTTCCTTTCCCGCTGTCAAATTTCATTTTTACCGTGTCCGGATGTTCTCTCCGGACATCTTTTCTCACAATCTTATGTCCAGTATATCAGCTTTTTTAAGAGTTGACAAGGCGGGGCTTTTCGGCAAAATTCACTGCCACTGTGTCATCGTGCAGCACTTCCCATTTTCAAAAGAAACTGCAGATCTTCCTCAATCCCCCGCACATTTCCAGAAACGTCCATCGCATACTCCATGACCCACTCGGCATCCGGCGTCGCCTGCTTTGCCAAAAGCAGTCAAAATCAAGTGTTCCCTCATGAATCCTCTGATGGCTGTCGTGGACACCGTCGTTGTTGTGGAGATGGTACGCCACAATCTGGTCCGCCAGCGCGTTTACGACCCGCTTAAGCGACCAGCCGTTCGCCCAGGCGTGCCCGATGTCGATGAGCACCGCATACTGTTCCCGGCGGCACAGATCGATAAATTCCTGCTCATCGAAGAGACGGTTTCCGCGCTCCAGAACTCCGGCATTCTCCACGACCACCTGGGTTCCCGCCTCCTCACACAGCTGTTTCACGGTGTAATAATTTTCACAGGAAACACGGACGCGGTCTTCCTTCTCGCCCGGTATGATGCGGCAGTTGTTGTGATGATAAACGAGATATTTGCTTGAAAGCTCTTTCGCATACGAAAGCGTCTTTTCAAGCAGCTCCATCGTGCGCGCATACTCTACAGTCCCCTCCGCTGCCGAATGCTCTGCCTGATAATATGGACCATGGAAGCTGACCGGGACTTCCTTTAAGAGCGGCATGGCGTCCCGCAGGTTCTTCTCAAAGCATTCCTCATGAAACATCGGAAACACCTCGACTCCCACCTGTCCAGGAAACCGTTTGAGATACGGAAGAACCTGACCGAACTCGCTGCCTTTATACATATTAGTGCTGATAAGAATTTTTCTCATGATTGCATGTCTCCTCTTCAAAATATACGTTCATAATCTTGTTTTGAAAACACTTTTTTCGCTCTATTATCTCTATTCTTACTGGGCGATCGCCTTTTCCAATTTCGGCACCGCCAGCTTTTCCTGTGCGCGGATCACCATCTCCGGGTAACCGAGCGATTTCTCCGTCCCGCGGTCAAACAGATGCAGCTTTTCCGTCTCCACATGGATGTATACCTTCTCACCCGGCTGTGGAATCTCGCCCTCGCGGATGGCAATCAGCTCGTTCTTGTCTCCCTCGACCTGAATATAAACACCGTACCGGTTTCCGTAATCCTCCACGTAACGGACCATGCCCTCGATCGACCGCTCCTGCGGGGTGCGGCTCATCATCACGTGTTCCGGGCGGACACCGGCGTACAGCAGTCCCGACGGGCACTGCGCGGCGATCCGCTGCCAGATACCCGGAAGTTCTACCTTCTGCTTCCCGATGACAAGCGCCCCGTTATGATATTCCGCCTCCACGATATTCATGGACGGCGAACCGATAAACTTCGCACAGAACACGCTTGCCGGACGATTGTACACGTGTGACGGGGTATCGAGCATTTCCATCTTGCCCCGGTACATGAGCGCGATCCGATCGCCAACCGTCATCGCCTCGATCTGGTCGTGCGTAACGTAGACTAACGTCGGGTGGTACATTTCATGGATTTTTACCAGTTCTTTTCTCGCACGCATCCTAAGCTGTGCATCCAGGTTTGACAGCGGCTCGTCCAGAAGGAAATAGTCGGCGCGCTTTACCACGGCTCTCGCCAATGCCACTCTCTGGCGCTGTCCGCCGGAAAGCTCCTTCGGCTTCCGATCCTCCAGCCCTTCCAGTTCCAGCATTTTGAGGACTTCTTTTAAGCGCGCATCGATCTCGTTCTCATCCATCTTGTGCGCTTTTAAACCATATATGATATTATTCTTGACGCTCATATGCGGAAACAGCGCATAGTTTTGAAACACCATCGAGACACCGCGCTCGCCGCACGGCACATCATTTACCACCTGGTCGCGCATCCACAGGTTTCCGGCGGTCACATTTTCCAGTCCCGCAATCATGCGAAGTGTCGTCGATTTTCCACAGCCGGACGGACCTAATAAAATCAGGCGTTCGCCCTCCTTTACCTCCATGCAGAGGTCCTCCACGACCACATTTTTGCCATACGCTTTTTTAACATTTTCAAATACAATATTTTTCATTGAATTAATCTATCCCTTTCTTATGTCCAGCGCAATCTCCCATTATCCCTTCAATCCAGACGCCGCAAATGTATTGATGATATAGCGCTGGAAAATGATATACAGTACCAGCGGAATCAGCATCGTGAGCACCGACACCGCCATCGCGATCGTAAATTCCGTACCGCCCTCGGCGCTGATGTACATCTGCAATGCCAGCGACAGCGTATAATTTTCCTTGGATTTTAAGATCAGCACCGGCCACACATATTCATTCCACGAATTGATAAAGAAAATGATGCCGGTGGAAATGATGGACGGACGCACCAGCGGAATCACAATGTCGCGCATGATTTTCATGTGCCGGATATTTTCCATCCGTGCCGCCTCAATGAGTGCCAGCGGGATTCCACGCATTGCCTGGCGCAGCAGGAAAATTCCCAGCACATCCGCCAGCTGCGGCAGTGCGACGCCCCAGATACGATCGCGCAGACCGATTTTAGAGATCAGAAGATAATTTGGAATCATCGTGACCGTAAACGGGATGAACAGCGTACTTAACATAATAAAATACAAAAATCCTTTTCCCTTAAACCGGAAATAGACGAACGCATACGCCGCCAGAAGTCCCGTGATTGTCTTAAAAATCGTGACCGTCGATGCGATCAGAAACGTATTCAGCGTGATTTTCACAAACGGCAGTTTGTCAAATACATGCCGATAATTTTCCAGCGTCGGATGCAGCGGAATCACCTGAAAAACCGTGTTGAACGCCTCCTGCATCGTCTTGAAAGAGTTGGAAATTGCAAATACGATCGGCATCAGAAGGAGGAAAACGACCACCACCAGAAACAGATGCCAGCCGATCTGTCTGTCTTTAGTTTTCATAGTAAACCCCCTTTTCTACAAACCGGAATTCCAGCACCAAAAGAATGATAAAGAGTGCCATCGTCATGACCGATACCGCCGAGGAAGTTCCTGTTTTATAGAGTGTAAACGCCTCATGGTACGACATATAAATCAGGTTCGAACTGGCATAGTTCGGTCCTCCCTGTGTGACGACCTTGATCGGCGTGAACACATACTGGAGTCCCTGCACGATCGTCGTAATAAACACATAGATTCCAGTTGCAGAACTCATCGGCACGACGATATCCTTAAAAATCTTCCACATCGGCACATTTTCCAGACGCGCCGCCTCGATGACCTCCATTGAGACACCGGAGACGCCCGCTAGGATGTTGATGAAATTGTAGCCAAACGTCTTCCAGGTCGTGATAATACAGAGTACCGCGATGACCCAGCCCTCCGTTTTCGACCAAAACGGCAGTTTCAGCCCAAACCAGCCTGCCACAATCGCGACTGGACCCGAAATCGGATTCAGAATCCATGTATACAGAATCGAGCCGACGACCAGCGAAATCACACTCGGCAGGAAAAAGACCGCCTTGTAAAAACTCTGTCCCTTTTTGATGACGCACGAAAGAATGAATGATAAAATGTACGGCATCACAAAGTTAAACACCAGAAGAATCACGATGTACCAGAATGTATTGCCAAAGATTTTCCATGTATTCGGATCCTTCAAAACGGAAATATAATTCCCCAGTCCCACAAACTTCTTGACCGGCTTTACCATGTTCCACTCAAAAAAACTCAAATACAGCGTGTAAAAAAGCGGATAAAACATAAATACCGCAAACATGACGAGCGACGGCAGCAAAAAAACATATCCAAGCGCTGCCTGTTTTTTGTCCTCCCGATTCAAACTATTTCCTCCATTCCAATGCATTTTATGAAGGGGCTGCCGCCAAACAGCTCTTTCGCGCTCCGGCCGCTTCCTGCGTCTTATCTGCACGCAGTCCATTCTGCCAAAACACGTTCTGCTATTCCGCAACAACCCCATTCTCATTTCTGTCCTAAATTTTGTAATGATTTTTCTGCCACCCGAAAGCCGTTCCAAGCGTCAGGCTGCCTGTCCCTACTGTGCATCCAGCAGCTGGTTGATCGCATCCTGTGTGCTCGTCATACCATCTTTCGCAGATACCTGACCGCCCAGAATCTGGTCTCTCATATCCAGAAGAAGCTGCTCTGCCTCAAGGCCTGCATCGCCCGGGAATGCGGTCCATGATACAACGCCGTCCATCTGCTCAATCGCTGCATTCATCATTGTGTTCTCAGCCAGAAAATCTTTCAATCCATTTTCTGCCTCTGCCACATCTTTTCTCGGCGGTACATAACCGGTTCCCTCGGTCCATGCTGCCATTGATTCTACGCTGTAAAGATACTTTTCAAACTCCCATGCCGCCTGAATCTGCTCGTCGCTCTGCGCGGTGATGGCTAAGAAACAGCCGCCTGCCGGAACCTTGCGCTCCTTGTCGTTCCACAGCGGGGATTTCACGGTTGCTACGTCAAACTGTGCCCCCTTCTGTACGGAAGCGCGTCTCGCAATGGTGGTGTAAAGCATCGCGCAGTTGCCGTCGATAAAGCTCTGGCAGCCCTCTTCCCATGAAACATGAAGGGCAGAACCATCTTTTACCATATCCTGCATCATCTGCATTGCCGCAATGCCGTCCTCGGTTGCAAAGCTTGCTTTTTTCTTGCCGGATGCATCCGCAGTCAACATATCCGCTCCCGCGCTCTCAACCAATGCCTGCTGCGCCCAGAAGTCTGCCGGTTCCTGCATATAGAAACCATATTTTCCTGTCTTCTCTTTGACTGCCTCGGCAAATTCCTGTACTTCCTGCCAGGTCTCCGGTCCATCTTCGGAAAGGCCCGCTTCTTTTAAGAGATCTTTATTGATGTAGAGAACCGGGCTGCTTAAGGAGTACGGGATTCCGACCTGCTCGCCGTTGCTGTTGACCGCCAGGGCTAAGACATTTGGAAGGAAATTGTCGGTTAAGAAATTTGCATCCTCGCTGTCGAATTTATCAATCGCATCCTGCGGCGCCACATAGTCAAAGTTATTGGAGAAATAATCCAGAAATGCCCAGCCAATCTGAACAAGCGCCGGTGTATTTCCGGTCGCCGCTTCCGCCTGCAGATTCTGCATCAGACCTTTGTACATATCCGGGTTGTATTTCGCTACTACCTCGATGTGATCATTTTCCTCATTAAATTTCTTTACCAGATCGTCTACGACCAGACCTCCCTGGGTTTCTGCGTTACAGTGCCAGTATTCAATCACCGTTTTATCGCCGGATGCCGCCTTCTCTGCCCCGCTCTCTCCGGACGCGCTCTGTGTGTCGCTGCTTCCTGTCGCCGAGCTGGATGCCTGGCTGCATCCTGCCATCAATGTCATCGTGCCTGCCATCGCAAGCGCCATCAGACGTCTCATACTTACCTTCATTCGTTCTCCTCCTGCTGCGGTGTCCCATCTCCCAGTCTGTCTTACCTTGGAACCAGCCATCTATGTCAAAATCGTGATCGGGAGTCCTTTGCCGCGCTTCTCTTCTGTCAAATCACTTGTGCTGTGTCCAGATTCTATCTTAAAGATGGTTTGTAAAATGCAGGAGGTGATTTATGTAAAAATTATCTATAATTTTTGAAAATTGTTTTTTCGAGGTTCTGCGGCATAAAAGAATGTGCCTTTTTGTGTAATGGGGAATTCCAAGGAATTTCCTATTACACAAAAAAACGCCTCTATCAGTTTTTGCTGATAAAAGCGTTTTTTATTCTATGTTCCGTTTTCTATGTTTATATCCGGGCTGCAGTTTCCTTCATGGAACATGCCGGAGAGAATGCCGCAGAACGCATACTTTTTTATATGTCCGCCCCCTACAGTCTCTTAAGCAGCGCCTCTCTCGCTTCCTCATAGCCCGGTTTGCCAAGCAGTGCAAACATATTTTTCTTATAGCTCTCTACGCCCGGCTGGTTGAATGGATTGACACCCAGAAGGTATCCGCTGACGCCGCAGGCAAATTCAAAGAAATAGAAGAGCTGTCCCAAGCTGTATGCATCCATCGCCGGGATCGTCACTTTCAGGTTCGGCACACTGCCGTCGGTATGTGCCAGAATCGTGCCGTTCATCGCACTCTTGTTGACGAAATCCACGCTCTTGCCAGCCAGATAGTTCATACCGTCCGTGCCAACATCTTCTTTCTTCAAAATGATCTCCGCCGGAGATTCAGCCACTTCCAGAACTGTCTCAAACATGATTCTCGCGCCATCCTGGATGAACTGACCCATCGAATGAAGATCGGTCGTTAAATCAACCGCTGCCGGGAAAATACCTTTCTGATCCTTGCCCTCGCTCTCGCCGTAGAGCTGTTTCCACCACTCCGATACATAGTGCAGGCTCGGCTCATAGTTTGCCACAATCTCGACCTGTTTGCCCTTCCGGAGCAGAATGTTGCGGACCGCCGCATATAACAGAGCAGAATTCTTCTCAAACGGAGTCTCCAGTGCATTCTTTCTCGCGTCTGCCGCGCCCTGCATCAACGCATCTATATCCGCGCCGCTGACCGCGATCGGAAGCAGACCGACTGCCGTCAGGACGGAGAAACGACCGCCAACATCATCCGGAACCACGAAGGACTCGTAGCCCTCTTCATTTGCCAGATTCTTGAGTGCGCCCCGCGCCCGGTCTGTCGTCGCGTAGATTCGCTTGTTTGCCTCTTCTTTACCATATTTCTCAATCAGCATCTCCTTAAATACACGGAATGCGATCGCCGGCTCCGTTGTCGTACCGGACTTGGAAATAATATTGATAGAGAAATCTTTTCCATCGACCAAATCCATCAGATCATGGATGTATTTGCTGCTAATGCTGTTGCCAACAAAGTAAATCTCCGGTGTTTTTCTTTTTTCTTTCAGCAAATGAAGAAAATACAAATTTGCTACATGCCTATGGAACTCGATCGCCGCTCTTGCGCCCAGATACGAACCGCCGATACCGATTACCAGCAGGACATCGGAATCCTTCTGAATCTTCTCCGCAGCTTTTTTGATGCGTCCGAACTCTTCCTTATCATAGTCCACCGGAAGGTCGATCCATCCAAGAAAATCATTGCCCGCGCCGGTCTTTTCTACCAGCGTCTCTCTTGCCGCCTGCACGCCCGCCTTGATACCGGCGATCTCTTCCTCATGAATAAATGCAGCTGCTTTTGAATAATCAAAGATCACATCTTTTCCCATACGTTTTCTCTCCTTTGCATTTCAGCCGTCCGCAGGCGGCGTGATTACTTTGTCAAAAACTTAACTTATCCTTATTATAGCAATCTGGACACCCATGTGCAACCGGTTTTCAGTTGGATTCATCATTTACAATCCCGATAAATACTCCCTCATAATATCTCCTAGGACCTGCGCCTCCTCGCGGCTCAAACCTTTCATCCAGTCACCTGCATTTGCCTCTCCATTTCGTGTTTCCCGCGTATCCCGGCTTGCTGCAATCTGAGCGAGGCTCTGCTTCAAATACTCCATTTCCTTGTCGCTGGGACGCTCCTTTGCTTCCTGCCTGGGACCCGTATT
>OGLZ01000793.1_pt1 | contig 17844 bp, 16 predicted proteins | sample 1572991 | NCBI WGS metagenome assembly OGLZ01 (sample SAMEA2581893, study PRJEB24529) | metagenome | biome: Human gut stool | place: China | collected 2011 | reverse complement strand
TTTCCTCAAAGAAATAAAAAAGCTCATAGACAGCAGGCAGGGAGTGCAGGCGGCGTGCGAAGCGAAAGCCGCAGAAACGGACTGACCTGCTGTGGCTGGTGTGCCGTAAGGCACGCCAGCATGAACCCCTCGTATCTAACAGAGGGGTACAAATCGACAGGCAATAACCAAACAACAGGGCAGAATCCCACGGTACACAAGGGATTTTCCCATATCCGGCGTATGTCAACAAGGCTCTGAAAGTTGACATACGCTTTTTTAGACAGGAGGGATTTTCACTGAATGAAGAAACATGGGTACGGGACATCAAAGAAAAACGGGAAAGTTACGGTATCTCACAACAGAAACTTGCCCTAGCTGCCGGAATCACCCGTCCGTACCTGAGCGATATTGAAACGGGCAAGGCTCACCCATCCGAAGCATTACAGGAAGCCATCACGGAAGCTCTGGAACGCTTTAACCCAGACGCTCCCCTTGAAATGCTCTTTGACTATGTGCGGATTCGCTTTCCCACTACGGATGTGAAGCATATCGTGGAAGACGTGCTGCGGCTAAAGCTCCCCTACTTTATCCATGAAGACTACGGCTTCTACTCTTACACAGAACATTACTATCTTGGGGATATTTTCGTTCTGGTATCACCGGAACTGGAAAAAGGGGTGCTGCTGGAACTGAAAGGGCGTGGCTGCCGCCAGTTTGAAAGCTATCTGCTGGCACAGGAACGGAGCTGGTATGAATTTTTCATGGACGTTCTCATGGAGGACGGCGTGATGAAGCGGCTTGACCTCGCTATCAATGACAAAACGGGAATCCTGAACATTCCCCATCTGACAGAGAAGTGCCGGAATGAGGAATGTATCTCGGTCTTCCGCAGCTTCAAAAGCTACCGCAGCGGCGAACTGGTACGGCGTGAGGAAAAAGAATGTATGGGGAACACCCTGTATATCGGTTCCCTCCAAAGTGAGGTGTACTTCTGCATTTACGAAAAGGACTATGAGCAGTACAAAAAGCATGATATTCCCATTGCAGACGCAGAGGTAAAGAACCGCTTTGAAATCCGGCTGAAAAATGAGCGTGCCTTTTACGCCATCCGTGACCTGTTAGAACATGACAATCCAGAACGGACAGCCTTTCAAATCATCAACCGCTATGTCCGGTTCGTGGACAGGGACGATACGAAGCCCCGTTCTGACTGGCGTATCAATGAGGAATGGGCGTGGTTTATGGGGGAACACAGGGGAAGCCTGAAACTGACAACCAAACCGGAACCCTATTCCTTTGAACGCACCCTGCACTGGCTCTCCCATCAGGTAGCCCCCACGTTAAAACTGGCTCTCCGTCTGGATAAGATGAACCACACCCAGATTGTCCATGACATCATCACCCACGCAAAACTGACGGAGAAGCACGAAAAAATCCTGAAGCAGCAAGCCGCCGCTGCAAAGGAGGTGGTGCTTTAACGGTGGCAATTTTGGAACCTAAGAACTCTTACAGGAAAGAAAGGAGCTTTTATGAATTTCGGACAGAATCTTTACAACTGGTTTTTATCCAACGCCCAGTCCCTTGTGCTGCTGGCAATCGTGGTGATTGGACTGTACCTCGGATTTAAGAGGGAATTTTCCAAACTTATCGGTTTTCTGGTGGTGTCCCTTGTAGCGGTTGGTCTGGTCTTCAATGCGGACGGTGTAAAGGACATCTTACTGGAACTGTTCAATAAGATTATCGGTGCATAGGAAACTCTTGTTACACTTCCGTTATGGAGCAAGCTCTGATTGCTTCATGGCGGAAGTCCACTAGGGGCTTGGGGAGCGTAACTCCCCAAACAACCTGACAGAGAAAGGACGTGATACTGATTGAGGAAATGAGAATCTACATCCTGAACACCACACGGTTTTACCATGAAGATTTTGAGGAATATCCGGGGGCTTGGTTTTCCTGTCCCGTGGATTTTGAGGAAGTCAAGGAACGTCTTGGCGTTCAGAGTGAGGAAGAAATCGAAATTGAAGACTATGAGCTGCCGTTTCCATTGGAGGGCAACACAAGGCTCTGGGAAATCAACGCCCTTTGCCGGATGGTACAGGAAATGCAGGGAACGCCCCTCTATTATGAAATGGATGTGATACAAAAGCGGTGGTTTCCCAACTTTACAGAATTTATCGACCACAAAGACCAGATACGCTGCTATCCGGTGCAGGACGGGGAAGCTCTCGCCCGTTATCTGGTGCAGGAGGTACAGCTATTTGGGGAAGTACATCCAAACCTGTTGAACCATATCGACTACGCTGCCATTGGTCGGGAACTGGAAACCAGCGAAAACTACCTGTTTACAGACAATGGTATCTTTTATTACCGCTAAAAGGAGGTGGAGGAACTTGGAAGAAATGCGGATTTACATTGCCAACTTAGGAAAATACAATGAGGGCGAACTGGTAGGGGCATGGTTCACGCCGCCTGTGGATTTTGAGGAAGTCAAGGAACGTATCGGCTTGAATGATGAGTATGAGGAATACGCCATCCATGATTATGAGCTGCCCTTTGAGATTGACGAATATACCCCCATTGAGGAAGTCAACCGCCTGTGTGAAATGGTGGAGGACTTACCGGAATATATTCAGGAGGAACTATCAGAGCTGCAATCCTACTTTGGCAGTATCGAAGAACTCTGTGAGCATGAAGACGATATTATCTGCCATTCCGGCTGTGACGATATGGCGGATGTGGCTCGCTACTATCTGGAAGAAAGCGGACAGCTTGGGGAACTTCCGGCACACTTACAAAACTATATCGACTATGCCGCCTATGGGCGTGACATGGAATTGGAGGGAACCTTTGTTGTCACAAACCACGGCGTATATGAAATCTTACGGTAGACCCGTCTGTATCTCTTTCAGGAAATGCAGGCGGATTTTTTATTCAGGGGCGGCTCTTTTGCTGTCCCCATCTTTTAGAAAGGACGGACAACATGAAGAAAATACGAAGCTATACCAGTATCTGGTCGGTGGAAAAGGTACTCTATTCCATCAATGATTTTAAGCTGCCATTCCCCATCACGTTCACACAGATGGCGTGGTTCGTGGTATCGGTGTTTGCAGTTATGCTCTTGGGGAACCTCCCTCCCCTTTCGTTCATTGACGGGGCATTTTTGAAATATTTCGGCGTACCCTTTGCCCTCACTTGGTTCATGTGCCAGAAGACCTTTGACGGGAAGAAGCCTTACGGCTTCCTGAAATCCGTACTGGCATATCTGGTACGCCCGAAACTGACCTATGCAGGAAAGCCCGTGAAGCTGGAAAAGGAATATCCGGCACAGCCCATCACGGCAGTAAGGAGTGATATTTATGGCATATCCGATTAAGTATATCGAAAATAACCTTGTGTTCAACCATGACGGGGAGTGCTTTGCCTACTATGAGCTGCTTCCCTACAACTATTCCTTTTTAAGCCCCGAACAGAAATATCAGGTACACGATTCCTTCCGGCAGCTTATCGCCCAGAACAGGGACGGGAAGATTCACGCCCTGCAAATCAGCACCGAATCCAGCATACGGGCGGCACAGGAACGCTCCAAACAGGAAGTGACGGGCAAGTTAAAGGACGTTGCCTGTGCAAAGATTGACGCACAGACCGAAGCCCTGATTTCCATGATAGGGGAAAATCAGGTGGACTACCGCTTTTTTATCGGCTTCAAGCTGCTTGTCAATGAGCAGGAAGTCACCATGAAGCAGTTTCGCAGGGAAGCAAAGACCGCCGTTTCCGATTTCCTCCATGAAGTCAACCACAAACTCATGGGGGATTTTGTTTCCATGAGCAATGAAGAAATCTGGCGGTTTCAGAAGATGGAAAAGCTGCTGGAAAGTAAAATCTCACGCCGCTTCAAAGTCCGGCGGCTTGATAAGGACGATTTTGGCTATCTGATTGAGCATTTATACGGGCAGACCGGAACCGCCTACGAAGATTATGAGTATTACCTGCCAAAGAAGCGGTTTCAGGAGGAAACGCTGGTGAAATACTATGACCTCATCAAACCCACCCGTTGTCTGATAGAGGAAAACCAGCGGTATCTGAAAATCGAACAGGAAGACGGGACGGTCTATGCCGCCTACTTCACCATCAACAGCATTGTGGGGGAACTGGACTTCCCATCCTCGGAAATCTTTTACTATCAGCAGCAGCAATTTACCTTTCCCATTGATACCTCTATGAATGTGGAGATTGTGACAAACCGGAAAGCCCTCTCCACGGTGCGGAACAAGAAAAAAGAGCTGAAAGATTTGGACAACCACGCATGGCAGAATGACAGTGAAACCAGCACAAACGTGGTGGACGCTCTGGACAGCGTAAATGAGCTGGAATCCACCTTAGACCAGAGCAAGGAATCCATGTATAAGCTGTCCTATGTGGTGCGTGTGACGGCTCCCGACTTGGAAGAACTGAAACGCCGCTGCAATGAGGTGAAAGATTTTTATGACGATTTGAACGTGAAGCTGGTTCGCCCCTTTGGGGATATGCTGGGGCTGCATGGGGAATTTCTCCCTGCCAGCAAACGGTATCTGAACGATTATATCCAGTATGTCACCAGCGACTTCCTCGCTGGTCTTGGCTTCGGGGCAACCCAGATGTTAGGGGAGCCGGAGGGTATTTATATCGGGTACAGCCTTGATACAGGAAGAAACGTGTACTTAAAGCCTGCCCTTGCCAGTCAAGGGGTAAAAGGCTCTGTCACCAACGCCCTTGCTGCCGCTTTTGTAGGCTCCCTCGGCGGTGGAAAATCATTCAGCAACAACATGATAGTCTATTATTCCGTATTATTTGGGGCACAGGCACTCATTGTTGACCCGAAAGCAGGTGCGAAACGTTCCTACTTGAAAAGAGTAGGCACAGCACTTCATTAAATCAATATTTAATGTGTGTTGGAGAACTAAACACACGAATAGTCGAATGACGGGGTAACGCCCTGAAAGGCTGCTTTAATACTCCGACTGGCAGAAACTTGAGTAAACAAGGCTCTGTCAGAAGCTCGGTGAAGTCGGCAGACAGACACCGTAACAGATAATGCTGACGAAAGATTCCCAGAGGTGGGCGTTGTGTCCTATATGCCGGAAGTCTATAAAATATCTATGGTTAGAATGTAGATGAGAGGTCTACTGACGAATCCTTGAATGTACAGGTCTATATCGGGGCTGGATAGAAATGTCCAGTGACACAAACAGTGTCGCTACTGTGGGTGAGTAAGACTCCGCATTTATGAAAATCCATATAACGTTAAAGGCGTTATCAAGGTAGCAGGCTTATAGAGGAAACCTAAGGATATATGTACAGATAGTGTGTTTGGAACGTTGAAAGCTGACAACATGGAGATTTTACTGTCTGTGAAGTGTTCACATCAGAAAGTTATTATGAGATTAGCAATGATATAAGGTGTGTTAATGTCAGTGAGAGTGGTGGCACAGTACCTATGAAACCGTGATAACAAGCGGTGGAGGGATAGCCACTAGTCATATGAAGAATAGAATTACTAAGAAAAATGGTATGGGTTCGAGTAAGACTAAGAGATGTACTTGCTCCTGCAAACAAGGAGGGTACAGACCATGCTAAAGAAAAACAAGCTCCGCTATAACGAGTATTATGATATGCAACATATTTATGACGAGTTATACGCACAGAGCAAGAACGGTAATAACTTTTATAAGTTACTTGAAATTATTGGTTCGGAACAAAATATTTGTTTAGCTTACCGTAATCTGAAATCAAACAGTGGCAGTAAAACGGCTGGAACGGATGGAATGACGATAGACGATATAAAACAACTCAGCAATGCTGAGATTGTTGCTACCGTTCGGGAAAGCCTTAGCAGCTACCGCCCCAAATCAGTCAGACGTGTTTTCATTCCAAAAGCTGGGAGCGATAAAATGCGTCCATTGGGGATTCCGTGTATCTGGGACAGGCTGGTACAACAATGTATCCTGCAAGTCCTAGAGCCGATATGCGAACCAAAGTTCCATAATCATTCCTATGGATTCCGTGCGAATCGAAGTGCCCACCATGCAGTCAGCAGAGTAACGACACTGATAAATTTATCAAAATATCATTACTGTGTTGACGTAGACATTAAAGGATTTTTCGATAATGTCAATCATGGAAAACTATTAAAACAAATCTGGACACTTGGTATTCGGGATAAAAGATTGATTTGCATTATCAGCAAAATGCTGAAAGCTGAAATTGACGGCGAGGGTGTCCCAGAAAAAGGAACACCACAAGGCGGTCTGTTAAGTCCACTGCTCTCCCTCATAGTCCTTAATGAATTAGACTGGTGGGTAAGCAGTCAGTGGGAAACATTCCAGCCGAAGAACCGCAGTAAAAATGGGTGGCTTCAATACGCAAAGAAATATACCAAACTGAAAAGCGGTTTTATTGTACGTTACGCTGATGATTTTAAAATCATGTGCTCAACCTATGGAGAAGCACAAAGATTTTACCACAGTACCGTAGATTTTCTTAATAAAAGACTGAAATTAGAAATCAGTCCAGAAAAATCAAAGGTAGTAAATCTGAAGAAAAATTCATCAGATTTTCTGGGGTTCAAAATCAAAGTCATCCCAAAAGGAAGAACGAAACACGGTTATGTTGCCAAAACAGATATGAACCAAAAAGCATTAAAGAAAGCGAAAACAAATTTAAAGTTAAAGGTAAAAGATATAGCCAGACATACGACTGGCTTCAATATCAGCAGATATAATCTGACAGTTATCGGTATGCAGAATTACTACTGCATAGCAACTAACGTATATAACAACCTGACAGAAGTAAGTTACGCTCTCTTACCGACCATACGAATCCGTTTAAGGAACATTGCAAAATCAGTTCCATTTGAAAGTACAAGTTCAGAATTTCAGAGCAAGACAAAAGGAATCAGACCAAAAACAAAAATAGTGATGATTGCGGATAATCCGCTATTGCCGATTCAAGGAGTACAACACAAAAATCCTATGAATTTCTCGCAAGATATTTGTAATTTTACAAAGCAAGGAAGAAACAAGGTGCATGATGACGTTGTAGTTGTGACAAAGGAAGAAATCCGGGAATTGTTGGAAAATGAAAACCCTGCCGATAGTGTAGAATTTAACGACAATCGTATTTCAGCATATATCGCACAGCAAGGCAACTGCTATGTAATGAATCGTCGAGGAACTCCGTCCACTCTGATATGTATTCACAAATCAGACAAAGGAGATAACCTTGACAGATATTCTAATCTGGCATTTGTGGAAATTCCCATTGCAAAGGCAATCCTAACAGAATCAGCAGACAAAGCAAAATCACTGTTAAAAGGTTATGTTCTTAATAGTCAGCAGAAGAAAAAACTGAACAGAATACGGACGAATTACGGATACCAGACAATAACTGGGAAATAACTTATAAATCTATTTGGATATGATGGAACGCCGTATGAAGCGAAAGTTTCATGTACGGTGTGAAGCGGGGGAAAACTCGGAGATAACATCAAAGAGTTACCTATCGCTATAACGGGGACGCTGGAAAGAAACCCTGCCGGAAATCGCCCATGAAATCAATATCGTAAACCTGACCTCGGAGGAACAGAACAGGGGCTTACTCGACCCCTATGTGATTATGGAGAACCCAAAGGATTCCGAATCACTGGCAATCGACATATTGACCTTTTTAACCGGCATTTCCAGCCGTGACGGGGAAAAGTTCCCTGTTCTTCGGAAAGCCATCCGTGCAGTGACAAACAGTGAGGAACGGGGACTTTTCAAGGTGATTGAGGAACTTCGGGCGGAGGGAACCACCATCAGCACCAGCATAGCCGACCATATCGAATCCTTTACGGACTATGACTTTGCACACCTGCTCTTTTCGGATGGGGATGTCACACAGTCCATCAGCCTTGAAAAGCAGCTCAATATCATTCAGGTGGCGGATTTGGTTCTGCCGGATAAGGAAATCTCGTTTGAAGAATACACCACAATGGAGCTGCTTTCCGTGGCAATGCTCATTGTAATCAGCACCTTTGCCCTCGACTTCATCCACACCGACCGCAGCGTGTTTAAGATTGTGGATTTGGATGAAGCATGGAGCTTCCTACAGGTGGCACAGGGCAAGACCCTTTCCATGAAGCTGGTTCGTGCCGGACGTGCCATGAACGCAGGCGTTTACTTTGTGACCCAGAACACGGACGATTTGCTGGATGAAAAGCTGAAAAACAATCTGGGCTTGAAGTTTGCATTCCGCTCCACGGACATCAACGAAATCAAGAAGACCCTCGCCTTTTTCGGGGTGGATTCCGAAGATGAAAACAACCAGAAGCGGCTCCGTGACTTGGAAAACGGACAGTGCCTTATCAGTGATTTGTACGGGCGTGTGGGGGTGATACAGTTCCATCCTATCTTTGAAGACCTGTTCCATGCCTTTGACACCAGACCGCCTGTTAGAAAAGAGGTGGAGGAATGAAGATAAGAAAGCCCATCCAGCAGGGGACAGCTCTTGTCCCTTGCCGGACAAAGGGAGAAAACTCTTTTAAAAAAATCGGGAGTATAGCAGGAAAAGTGCTTCTGGTACTCCTGCTCATCCTCCTGCTGCTGGCAGTCTTCGGCACAGCCGCCCACGCTGCCGGACTGGTGGATGATACGGTAGACGCTGCCAACGAATACAGCAAATATCCTCTGGACAACTACCAGCTTGATTTTTATGTGGACAGCGGATGGGACTGGCTCCCGTGGAACTGGCTGGACGGTATCGGAAAACAGGTGATGTACGGGCTGTATGCCATCACAAATTTTATCTGGACAATCAGCCTGTACCTTTCCAACGCCACGGGGTATCTGATTCAGGAAGCCTACTCGCTGGACTTCATTTCCTCTACGGCGGATTCCATTGGGAAAAATATGCAGACCCTTGCAGGCGTTACCACAGGCGGCTTGTCCTCGGAAGGATTTTATATCGGGTTCCTGCTGATTCTCATTCTGGTGGTGGGGATTTACGTTGCCTACACAGGGCTTATCAAACGGGAAACCACAAAAGCCATCCATGCCGTTGTGAATTTCGTGGTGGTGTTCGTACTGTCCGCTGCCTTTATCGCCTATGCCCCTGATTATATCGGGAAAATCAATGAATTTTCCGCAGACATCAGCAATGCCAGCCTGACCCTTGGTACAAAGATTGTGCTGCCAAACTCGGGAAGTCAAGGAAAAGACAGTGTGGATTTGATACGGGACAGCCTGTTTTCCATTCAGGTCAAGCAGCCGTGGCTCCTGCTGCAATACGGCAACTCGGATGTGGAAAGCATTGGGGCTGACCGTGTGGAACGCCTGCTCTCAACCAGTCCAGACGAAAACAACGGGCAGGACAGGGAAGAAATCGTAGTGGAGGAAATCGAAGACAGGGAAAACACCAACCTTACCATCACAAAGACCATCAACCGCTTGGGAACCGTCTTCTTCCTGTTCATGTTCAATATCGGTATCTCCATTTTTGTATTCCTGCTCACGGGGATAATGATTTTCTCACAGGTACTTTTTATTATCTACGCCATGTTCCTGCCTGTGAGCTTCCTCCTTAGCATGGTTCCCTCTTTTGAGGGGATGTCAAAACGTGCCATTACAAAGCTGTTCAATACCATCCTTACCAGAGCCGGAATCACCCTGATTATCACGGTAGCGTTCAGTATTTCCACAATGCTCTACAACCTGTCTGGGGAATATCCGTTCTTCCTGACGGCGTTCTTGCAGATAGTGACCTTTGCCGGAATCTATTTCAAGCTGGGGGATTTGATGGGGATGTTCTCCTTACAGAGCGGTGATTCCCAAAGCATGGGGAGCCGTATCATGCGAAGACCCCGTATGCTCATGCACGCCCATATGCACCGTTTACAGCATAAGTTAGGGCGTTCTGTGGCAGCTCTTGGGGCTGGAACGGCTGCCTACCATGCAGGAAAACAGGCTGGCTCAGACCAGAGAACTACTTCAACATCTGGTTCTTCCAAACGGACGCAGGCAGACCACAGCAGACCAGACGGACAGGCAGCACCGGAAAAGGAATCCGCATGGAAACGGGCTGGCTCTGCGGTAGGTGCAGTGGCAGATACCAAAGATAAGATAGCCGATACTGCCGGACAGTTTCGGGAGCAGGCAAAGGATTTGCCTGTCAATGCAAAGTACGCCCTTTACCACGGGAAAACACAGGTATCAGAGGGAGTACGGGATTTTACTTCCAGCGTGACCCAGACCCGAACTGCCAGAGCCGAACAGCGAAACGCACAGGCAGAAAGCCGCAGACAGACCATTGCAGAACGCAGGGCGGAACTGGAACAGGCAAAACAACCGCAAAAGACAGCTTCCGAAGCACCCAAAGGGACTGCTCCTGTCCATGAACGCCCTGTTACTGCAAAGCAGCCAGAAGATTTCCGAAATCGTGCAGATACCGCTCATACAGAAAAACCAGCCATGCAGCCAGCTTCCCCATCCATCAGGGAACGGGGACAAATTTCTTATGGGGAAACTGTGGCAGAACGGGCTTCGGTTCCGATGGTAAAAGCGGCTTCCATCCACCATGAACAGACACCGCCTGTAAGGACAGAACGCCAGATAGCCCCTCCGGCTCCCCCAGACAAACCAGAGGAAAGACAAAAGACAACTACTACACCTGCTGCTCCCCGTCCGGCAAGACCTGTCCAGAATGATACGGCTCCTGTGATACCGGAAAGAAAACGGGCTGCCCCTGTGGTAAAAGAATCTAACTTTACCATCCGGCGTACCACCGCCAGAAAGGAGTGGACAAAAACGGTAACAGCGGCTGCCAAACAGAAGAAAGGGGAGAAACCATGAAGTTAAGACACCTTTTCTTTGCCTGTTCCGGCGTGTTCGTGATGATGTTCTCCCTGCTCCTTTTGGTGGTGATTGTCTTCTCGGATGAGGAAGACGGAGGAAGCGGCGGAAACCTTATCTATGGGGGCGTGAGCGTATCACAGGAAGTCCTCGCCCATAAGCCTATGCTGGAAAAGTATGCAAGGGAATATGGCATAGAGGAATACTTAAATGTGCTGCTCGCCATCATTCAGGTGGAATCCGGCGGCACACTGGAAGACGTTATGCAGTCCTCGGAATCTCTGGGGCTTCCCCCGAACTCCCTTAGTACAGAGGAATCCATCAAACAGGGCTGCAAGTATTTCTCGGAACTGCTCGCAGCGGCAGAAACAAAGGGATGTGACTTAAACAGTGTGATTCAATCCTACAACTACGGCGGCGGTTTCCTAGACTATGTGGCAGGACACGGGAAAAAATACACCTTTGAACTGGCAGAGAGCTTCGCAAGGGACAAATCCGGCGGAAAGAAAGTCACCTACACCAACCCTGTTGCGGTAGAGAAAAATGGGGGCTGGCGGTATTCCTACGGAAATATGTTCTATGTCCTCTTGGTATCGCAATACCTGACCGTGGCACAGTTTGATGATGAAACGGTACAGGCTATCATGGAGGAAGCCTTAAAGTATGAGGGCTGGACGTATGTGTATGGGGGCGATTCCCCCTCCACTTCCTTTGACTGTTCGGGACTGGTGCAGTGGTGCTATGGCAAGGCAGGAATCGCCCTGCCACGGACAGCACAGGAACAGTACAATGTGACGCAGCACATCCCCCTGTCCGAAGCAAAAGCAGGGGATTTAGTCTTTTTCCACTCCACCTACAACGCCGGAACCTACATCACCCATGTGGGGCTGTATGTGGGAAATAACCGGATGTACCATGCCGGAAATCCCATTGGTTACGCAGACCTGACAGGCTCCTACTGGCAACAGCACCTTGCCGGAGCCGGACGAATCAAACAATAAGAAAGGATGAACCGATATGATTCAGATTAGAAAAGAGGATAACCAGAAAAAGCAGAAAGAAAAGAAACTGAAAGTCTACAAAGTCAATACCCATAAAAAAACCGTGATTGCCCTGTGGGTGCTGCTGGCAGTGAGCTTCCTGTTTGCCGTCTATAAGAATTTCACGGCAATAGACATTCATACTGTCCATGAAACCAAAGTAATTGAGGAAACCATCCTCGACACCCACAAGATAGAAAACTTTGTGGAGAATTTCGCAGAAGTCTACTATTCATGGGAACAGTCTGCCGCTTCCATTGATAACCGGACAAATGCTTTAAAAGGGTATCTCACCGGAGAGCTGCAAGCCCTGAATGTAGATACTGTCCGAAAGGACATCCCCGTATCGTCTGCCCTGACCGATTTTCAGATATGGGAAATCACAGAAGAAAAGGAGCAGCATTATCAAGTAACCTATACGGTGGAACAGCGTATCACAGAGGGGGAATCCAGTAAAACCGTCCGTTCCGCCTATCAGGTAACGGTCTATGTGGACGGCTCTGGAAACCTGACGATTATCCAGAACCCAACCATCACCAGCGTTGCCGTAAAATCCGGTTACACCCCAAAAGCGGTACAAAGTGACGGCACGGTGGATTCCATCACCACGGAGGAAATCAACGAATTTCTCACTACCTTTTTCAAGCTGTACCCTACGGCAACCGCAAAGGAGCTGACCTATTATGTGAATGAGGGCGTGCTGAAACCTGTGGGAAAAGAGTATATTTTCTCAGAACTTGTGAATCCAGTCTACAATCGAAGCGGAAATCAGGTGACAGCTTCCCTTGCAGTGAAATATCTGGATAACCAGACCATGACAACTCAGGTATCACAGTTTGACCTTGTGCTGGAAAAGAACGGGGAAAACTGGAAGATTGTGAAATGATTATATATTCCAATAGTAAACAGATGACTTTTTATCATCTGTTTACTATTGGATGTGAGATAAATTCTTGTTTTAATTCCTAAATCTTTCTATAATAAAATTAAATTAGCAATCTAATTTCATATTCTTTTCATATAAATGCTGTACAGTAAAAATGGAGGTGAATATATGGCTAAAATATTGATTGTCGAAGATGATAAAAGAACAAATATGGCTATTTGTGAATATTTAAAACCAACCGGACATAACATTGTTTCTGCTTATGATGGTGAGGAAGCATTGCAATTATTTCATAGTACAACAATAGATTTAATTGTTTTAGATATTATGCTTCCACGATTAACCGGAATTGCTGTTTTACATGAAATAAGAAAAAGCAGTCTTATACCTGTACTTATGCTCACAGCGATTGAGGATGAATATACGCAATCACAAAGTTTTGATGAATTAGCAGATGATTATGTAACAAAACCTTTTTCTATGGTATTGCTTGGAAAAAGAATCACCGCTCTTTTACGCCGCTGTGGACAAATGCAGTCTATAGACACTATTACTTTCGGGGATGTTACTGTCAATTTTTCTGGATATACAGCCCATGATAAAAATGGAAGAATTGACATTACTCCAAAAGAAATAGAATTATTAAAACTTCTTATAGAACACAAAGGACTGGTTTTGACCCGTTCACAAATTCTTGACGAACTATGGGGATATGATTACCCTATTATCGACCGGACAATAGACACTTATATTAAAAATTTGAGAAAAAAATTACGTCTTAATTGTATTGTAACAGTAAAAGGAATCGGCTATAAGTATGAGGTGGTGGAATGAAACGATTAAAAATATTGCCTAAAATTTTTTTATATACATTCAGCATTATGGTATTTATTATAATTGCAGCTCATCTGATTTTATATTTACTTGCCCCACGAATTGCTATAGATTACACTCCATCAGTAATATCAAATCAAAGTGAATATGTATTAGCTGGCAGTATCGACCCTTTGCAGTTTGTATCACAGGCAATTTGGCAGGCGTTACCATTTTCTGTTTTTTGTTGTATTATTCTTTGTGCAATATGTTCCTATTTTTTTTCAAAAAGTATTACAACACCAATTCGGAAAATTTCAAGTGTGACAAAACAAATGTCTAAAATGGATAAATCTGCTGTTTGTATAGTATCTTCTCAAGATGAAGTGAGAGAATTGGCTGATAATATCAATCAATTATATTATCGTCTATTTACAACTATTAAAAATCTTGAAGCAGAAAAGGAAAAGGTTAAAGAAAGTGAACAGGCAAAAATTGATTTTTTAAGAGCAGCGTCACATGAATTAAAAACCCCAGTAACCGCTTTAAATGCAACCTTGGAAAACATGATTTTAGGAGTGGGAAGTTATTGTGATTATTCCACATATCTTCCTGAATGTAAGGATATAGTAGAACAGCTTGCAACCATGATTCATGAAATTTTAGAAACTTCCAAAATAAATATGGAAACTACTCAGGAAGATTCTACGAAATGTAATTTATCAGACTTAATTTTGAATGTATGTGAACCATATAAACTGATTGCTGCGACTCATGGTATCAATTTAAAGTTAGATATTCCTCAAGAATACAGGATAATGATTCCACAAAAGCAATTTAGTCGGGCATTTTCTAATATTATTGCAAATGCTGTCACCTATACTCCAAATGAGGGGAGTGTTTTTGTCTGTTTAAAAGAACATACTTTAACGGTAGAAAATGAATGTATTCCGATTGATAAACAACAATTAGCACATATATTTGAACCATTTTACCGTCCTGATTTTTCTCGCAATAGTGATAGCGGTGGAAATGGATTAGGACTTTACATTGTCTCAACTATTTTTTCATCACTTCATATTTCATATGAATTTTTACCAACAGAATCACAAAAAGGGATGTGTTTCTCTATCCTCCTGCCAAAAGCTCTCTAATTTCAGAGGGCTTTTTTTCGCCCTAAATTCTATATTCATTTCATATGCATTCCATATTGAACATTTATGATATTCCTGTATTCAAAATAAAAAATCAGGAGGTATAAAAAATCATGAACTTTATGAAGAGAGCATTTCTATATGTTTCACGCAAAAGAGGAAAGAGTATTTTGCTTTTTTTCATCCTTTTAATTCTGTCAACTTTTGTTCTAACGGGACTAAGTATTGGAAGTGCGTCAAAACAAGCTCAAAAAAATTTAAGACAAAATATCGGCGGTTCTTTCAATATTGATGTCAATTATTCAGATTCAAATCCATATTATCACGAAGAAGAAAGTGAGAATGAAGATGGGTCTTCCGACCTTTTAATGTACTCGACTGAACAGGTGACATCAAAAATGGTAGAAAACATTCGGAATATTTCCGGTGTTAAATTCTGTGATGCAACAACGGAAAGTCTGATAAATTTTGATAAACTTTTACCATTTGCCGGAACTGTTCCATTAGATGAAAGTCTTTCTCATTGTGTAAAAAGCATTGGTGTATGGCGTTCAGAAGAACAAAATTTCTTTACTTCTGGAAAAATCCAACTAATAGAAGGCAGGCATATTTTAGACAATGACATACACAAAGTTATTCTGTGTAAAGACTTAGCAGAAAAAAACAACTTAAATTTAGGTGATTCCTTAATTGTAACAAATGAGAACGGAAAGCAGCTATCTTTTGAAATTATTGGATTGTTTCATGCACAAAAACTTGAAAAAGTTGGAGAATCAATCCCAACATATGATAAGATACAAAACTTAATTTTTACAGATATAGAATCTATTGTCGAACTTGAAAATAGTGTTGCAGTGCAAGGGTTTGATACAGTAAAAGTTACCGTAAATGACCCTAAAGATATTGAAAAAATTATAGAGCAAGTAAAACATTTCCCTGATTATGAAGAAAATGTTTATAACATTTATGCTAATGATGAGGTTTACAAAAACACAGCAATTTCTTTAGAGAATTTAGATAAGTTAGTTATCGGCTTATTACTTGTAATCATTATCGCAAGCGTTATTGTTCTTTCACTTATTCTCACACTTTGGGGAAAAGAGAGAATACATGAAACAGGCGTTTTGCTCTCCATTGGAATAAAAAAATCCAGCATATTAGGACAATACCTTATTGAAGTTTTAATGATAGCAATTTTAGCTTTTACCTTATCTTTTGTTACAAGCAATATGATTTCTGGAAATATCGCAAATACCCTTTTGCAACAAAATACAAAAAATGAAAAACAGCAGCTTTCAACACAAGAAGACCATACAGAAATGAAAAGTCTGGATTTTAGCGTTTCAGAAGATTCAGAATCCGCTACTCCTGATATTAAGGTAGAAATTACTTTGCCCGATATATTGCAATTATACACAATCGGTTTTTCTATCATTTTTATTTCAGTAACTATATCTTCGATTAGTGTTATGCGTTTAAAACCACGGGAAATTTTAGCCCGTATGAGTTAAGGAGGAACAAATGTCAATTTTTAAGTGTAATCATGTATCATACTCTTATGATAAAAATACAAACGTGCTGAAAGATATTACCTTTTCATTTGAACTAGGAAAAGTATATGCGATTTTAGGTTCATCTGGTTCCGGAAAAACAACATTACTTTCACTACTAGGGGGACTTGATATACCAACTACCGGAACTATTTTATACGAAAATGAAGATATTAAAAAAATAGGATTGGAATCTCATAGACAAAATCATGTTTCTCTTATATTTCAAAATTATAATTTGATTGATTATATGACGCCGATTGAAAATGCAACTTTGGCAACAAAGAAAGATGTTGATGTGGTTCCTCTTTTAAAACGTCTGGGACTTTCTGATAAAGAACTAAAACGAACAATTTTAAAATTGTCTGGTGGGCAACAACAACGTGTAGCAATCGCACGTTCCTTAGCTACCGATGTCCCTATTATACTGGCAGATGAGCCTACAGGAAATCTTGATGAAATAACTGCCGCTGAAATCACACAAATATTACAGGAAACTGCCCACAAATTGAATAAATGTGTCATTATTGTTACTCATTCTAAAGATGTTGCTCAAAAAGCTGATGCTGTGTTAGAACTCAAACAAGGAATATTAAGGCAGGTGAAAAAATGAAAAAATTGATTATACTAATAATTTGTTTATTACTTTCTACTTTTGTGTTTAGTGGATGTGTAAACAGAACAGAAGAAAGTGAATCTGAAAAAGTTTCTTACGATTACGAAATTTCGGGGCAGGAGGATATGTCAAATATAGAAATTGTGCCAGAAAATGAAAAGTAAGCCAACGGAAGAATTATTCTTCCATTCGCTTATATTTCATAATACCATCCGCAACGCTTTCCATGATAACAAGGTCTGCGTCTGTAAAATTGTCAATTTTGCTTTCAAGCTGTCTTCGTCTGCTGCTTTTTACCAGACTATCAGAGGATAAAAAGAACTCATCCACTGATACATTCAGCAGAGATACAAGGTCGTACAGCACCTGTAAACTTGGGTGCTGCCCTTTATTCTCAATATTGGTTAAATAGCGTGGGTCAATTTCAATCATTGCTCCCACCTGTTCACGGGTCAATCCCTGTTTTTTACGGGCTTCTTTTATGGCAAGCCCAAACGCCCTGAAATCATATTTATCTTCTTTTTTACGCATAATACACCACCTCTATACATTTTACTGTTCCTGTTGTAATAGCGACAGGTATAGAAAAACGTATTACATAGTTGTACAGTTCCTATTATGCGTATCAAAGATAAAACTATGCTGCTGAAACGGAAATAAAAAAAACCGTTATTTGGCAGCATACTTTCCCTGCGTCAAAAATCACATCATCTTTTCCAGACGACGGTTTAACAAAAGCCGCCGTCTTTTTTTGCATGAAATATAGATGATTTTTAAAGTCTACTACTTTATACAGACAGCGGCTTACAGGAGGAAGCCGCTATGCAAAATATTTTCTTAAATATATCTACATTCGGTAAACCGTTAAAAAAAGCCATCCACCTACACTAGAAAAGTCTGACCATCAATGTGGTTTTTCAGAATACATAGAAAGAACTATC
>OGLZ01000789.1_pt1 | contig 18004 bp, 20 predicted proteins | sample 1572991 | NCBI WGS metagenome assembly OGLZ01 (sample SAMEA2581893, study PRJEB24529) | metagenome | biome: Human gut stool | place: China | collected 2011 | reverse complement strand
AAGTAGCGGGTGCTTTTCTGGTTCTCTTTTGGCACGCAAAAGAGAACTTAGCCCCGCGAAAAAGCGCTCTATACCTCTATTATACACCAAATCCCCCTGATTTCTATGACCAAATCCCAAAAGCCTCCATTTTCCGCCCGAGCGCCACTTTGCAAGGGCGGGCGAGTGTGTTATACTTTCTATGAATGCGATTCAATCTTCCTGATGGAGGCTTTTTTTATGTCCACAAAGCAGCGTCTGCTTTTTATCACCACCGGCGGCACCATCGCCAGCGTCCGCACCCAGCAGGGCCTCAAGCCCGTGCTCACCAGCGAAGAGCTTCTGGCTCATCTGCCTGAGCTGAACGAGCTCTGCTGCCCCGACACGCTGGCCCTGTGCAGCATCGACAGCACCGACCTCGGCCCGGAGCACTGGCTGATGATGGCGAAGGCCGTGCAGGAAAATTATGCCCTCTACGACGGCTTCATCATCTGCCACGGCACCGACACGCTGGCCTACTCGGCGGCGGCGCTGTCTTACCTCATCCAGAACGCCGACAAACCCGTCATCCTCACCGGCGCACAGCAGCCCATCTCCAACGAGATCACCGACGCCAAGAAAAACCTTCGCGACAGCGTCATCTGCGCCCTCGACCCCGGCAGCCGGGGCGTCATGGTGGTGTTCGGCGGCCATGTCATCGCAGGCACCCGCGCCAAGAAGAACAAGACCATCAGCTACGACGCCTTTGCCTCGGTGAATTTCCCGGCGCTGGCGCTGGTACAGGGCGACCGTCTGGTGCGGTATGTGCCTTCGCCCTGGCCCACCGGCCCTGTGGAGTTTGGCCGCTCGCTCAGCCCCCGCGTCTTTCTGCTCAAGCTGACGCCCGGCCTCAGCCCCGATTTGATCCCCGACATTTTCCGCCTCTACGACTGCGTCATCGTGGAGAGCTTCGGCGTAGGCGGCATCCCCCAGCGGCTGATGGACGCCTTCGCCGAGGGCCTCGGCGACTACGACAAGACCCACAAAGTGCTCATCCTCACCACCCAGGTCACTTACGAGGGCAGCGACGTGGGCATCTATGAGGTGGGCAAGCGGGTCAAGAACCGCTTCCGCTTCCTCGAGGCCCACGACATGACCATTGAGGCCGTCGTGACCAAGATCATGTGGCTGCTGGCGCAGGACTGCGACAGCTTCGATCAGCTGCAGCAGCGGTTCTACCGGCAGGTCAATTTTGATACGTTCTACCATTGAGCACGAAAAAGGACACGGCAGTGCCGTGTCCTTTTTGCATTCTCAAAACACCATCTGCACCAGCAGCACATAGCACAGCGTGCCGCCGGCGATGGAAGCCAGCGTCTGATGCTTCCACTTATGGAGCGCAACGGTCACACCGATGGCGATGGCCTCCGGGATGCCGTGGCTGCCCGAGGTGAGGCTGACGCCCTTGAGGCAGTAGACGATGAGCATTCCGAAGATGGCGGCGGGCAGCACATGGCCCAGATACTCCACCACCTCAGGCACCCTGCCGCCCCGGGAGCCGAACACCAGAAAAGGCAGAAAACGGGTGAGCATGGTCGCCGCTGCGCAGACGGCGATGGTCAGGATGAACTGGATATTGCTCATTTTGCCGCCTCGCTTTCTTTGGCCTCGATGGGGCGGCGGAACAGCAGCAGGGCCGCAAGGATGCAGACCATCGAGGGGATGAGGAAGCTGCCTGAGCCGAAGATGCGCAGGCAGACCAGCGGGGCGGCAATGCCGATGATGGCGCTGGCGTGCTGTTTTTCCTTTTCCCACTGGTTGAGGAAGATGACCACGAACATGGCTGTCATGACGAAATCGACGCCTTCGGTGCTGAAGGGCAGGACAGAGCCGAGGGCCGCGCCCATGGCCGCGCTGGCGACCCAGTAGATCTGGTCCAGCAGGGTGATGAAGAACATGAACCAGCCCTTATCCACGCCCTCGGACGGCTCTGCCGAGCAGGTGATGGAAAAGGTCTCGTCGCTCATGGCGAAGATCATGTAGGCGCTGCGCAGGCCGTAGCCGCGGTAGCGCTGCAGCATGGTCAGGCCGTAGAAAAGATGCCGCGCCTGGATCATCAGCGCCATCAGAAAGGCCGACACCGGCGCAAAGCCGCCCAGAAGCAGCGAGGCCAGCACGAATTCCAGCGAGCCGCCGTACACTACCGTACCCATCAGGGGCGGCAGCCAGACCGGCAGGCCCAGCGACTGCACATAGATGCCGTAGCCGAGGCCCAGCACCAAATATCCGGCAAACACCGGCAGCGTCTGAGGCGCTGCGGCCCGGAACGCGCGCCATACCGGCGCACGGCTCAAATTTGTTTCGTTTTGCTCCTGCATTTATTTCAACCCTCCAATACAGTAGTATAACAGGTTTATCTGCATTTGCAAGAACTATTTATAAGGCAAAGAGGGTTCTGTGCGGCCGCACAGAACCCTCTTTGCCTTATATCTTTTATTTTTTAGTGAGGTCTTTCGTGTAGAGGGCGCGGGTCGCGTTCAGGACAGCGAGGACCATGACGCCGACGTCGGCGAAGATGGCCGCCCACATGTTGGCGATACCCAGAGCACCCAGCAGCAGGCAGGCCGCCTTGATGGCCAGAGCAAAGACGATGTTCTGGTAGACGATGCTCTTGGTGCGGCGGGCAATGCGCATGGCGAGGGCGATCTTGGCCGGGTCGTCATCCATCAGGACGACGTCGGCGGCCTCAATGGCGGCGTCAGAACCCAGAGCACCCATGGCGATGCCCACATCCGCACGGGAGAGGACAGGGGCGTCGTTGATGCCATCGCCCACGAAGGCCAGCATCTCTTTGGGGTTCTTGGCGGCCAGGAGCTTCTCGATCCGGTCCACCTTATCGCCGGGCAGCAGGCCGGCGTGGTACTCGTCGATGCCCAGCTCTGCCGAGACAGCCTTTGCCACCGGCTCTGCGTCGCCGGTAAGCATGACGGTCTTGCGGACGCCGGCCTGCTTGAGGCCCTTGATGGCCTGTGCGCTGTGGGGCTTCACCACGTCGGAGATGAGCAAATAGCCCGCATACTTGCCGTCGATGGCCACATGGACGATGGTGCCGGTTTGGGGGACATCGGGGACGGTGAGGCCCAGCTTTGCCATCAGGCGGGCATTGCCGGCAGCGACCAGCTTGCCGTCCACCTTGGCGGTGACGCCGTGTCCGCCCAGCTCCTCCACGTCGGTGACGCGGGCAGCGTCGATGTCCTTGCCGTAAGCAGCCTTGATGCTCAGGGAGATGGGGTGCTTCGACCAGCTCTCGGCCAGCGCAGCGGCTTCCACGAGGGAATCTTCGGTACCGCCCTCCACGGGGCAGACCTTGACGACCTTGAAGGTACCCTGGGTCAGGGTGCCGGTCTTATCGAAGACGACGACGCGGGTATCGGCCAGCTCTTCCAGATAGGTCGAGCCCTTGACGAGGATGCCGCAGGCAGAGGCGCCGCCGATGCCGCCGAAGAAGCTCAGCGGGATAGAGATGACCAGTGCGCAGGGGCAGCTGATGACGAGGAAGGTGAGGGCGCGGTAGACCCAGTCGCCGAAGCGGGCGGGCTGGCCCATCAGCAGCAGAACGATGGGGGGAATGAAGGCCAGCGCCAGCGCGCCGTAGCAGACCGCCGGGGTATACACCCGGGCAAAGCGGGTGATAAAGTTCTCGGCGCGGGCCTTCTTCATGCTGGAATTTTCCACGAGGTCGAGAATTTTAGAGACGGTGGATTCGCCGAACTCCTTGGTGGTCCTGACCTTGAGCAGGCCGCTCATGTTGACACAGCCGCTGATGACCTCATCGCCGGACCGGACATCCCGGGGCAGGCTCTCGCCGGTGAGGGCGGCGGTGTTGAGGGTGGAAGCGCCCTCAACGATGACGCCGTCGATCGGCACACGCTCGCCGGGCTGGACCACGATGAGGGTGCCGATCTCGACCTCATCGGGGTCCACCTGCTCCAGCTTGCCGTCCTCGCCCTCGATGTTGGCGTAGTCGGGCCGGATGTCCATCAGGGCCGAGATGCTGCGGCGGCTCTTGCCGACGGCAACGCCCTGGAACAGCTCGCCGATCTGGTAGAAGATGATAACGGCACAGCCCTCGACGTAATCGCCCAGCGCAAAGGCACCCACGGTGGCGACGGCCATCAGGAAGCATTCATCAAAGGGCTGACGGTTCTTGATGCCCAGAAGGGCCTTGCGGAGCACATCCCAGCCCACCACGAGGTAAGGGATGCAGTAGAGCAGCAGCTCCACCGACGTGGGCAGAGGCGGCAGCAGCTTGAGCACCAGCACCAGCGCCAGAGCAGCGATGATGCGGTACAGCATTTTCTTTTGTTTTTTCGTCACGGGTACCAGCCTCCTTTTGGGGCAGTTTTCTCAGATTCAACAGGTTTTCCCCACAAGGGGCTTGTTTTCCACGCTTTCCCCCAGCTTTTCCACGAGGTTTTCCCGCAAAAAGCCGCAAATGCGCGTTCATTTTTCTTTTTTTGCACCCAGGATGTTGAAAACGCCGTGGAAATTGTTGAAAACCGATTTATTTTTCCACATTTTCCACGCGCATCCCGGCAGTGTAAGTCGAAACTCAGATGCCAAAGATCTCGCAGTCGTCCTCGACCTTCTTGCAGGCGGAGAGGACGTTCTGCATGGTAGCCTTGACGTCCGCGCCCTCATCGAACTCGACGTTCATCTTCTGGGTCATAAAGCTGACGGTAGCCTTTGCGACGCCGGCGACCGTGTTGGCGGCATCCTCCATCTTCTGGGCGCAGTTTGCGCAGTCAACTTCGATCTTGTAGCTCTTTTTCATAATAAATACCAGCCTTTCTTTCTATATCTCCGCTCCGCCGCAGGGTGCGGCAGAGCTTGCAGCGTTTTGGGGGCATCACTCTTCGATGTGGTCCATGCCCATGGAGAGGATGCTGCGCACATGGTCATCGTCCAGTGCATAGTAAACGGTCTTGCCGTCGCGGCGGAAGCGGACGAGCTTTGAGTCCTTGAGCACCCGCAGCTGATGGCTCACCGCCGACTGGCTGAGCTGGACGGCATTTGCAATGTCCTGCACGCACAGCTCATCGTCGTGGAGGGCGTAGAGGATCTTGATGCGGGTGGAATCGCCGAACACCCGGAACAAATCGGCCAGCTCGTAGAGCACCTCATCGTCCGGCAGCTCCGGCGGGGCCGTGGGCAGCTTCTGTTCTGGGGCAAGAGCATTCTCAGCCATCGTTGTCATCCTTTCGCTTCAATATATGAACATCTGTTCATGTGTTCATGATAACACGCTGTATAGCTCCTGTCAAGGGGATTTGCGCAAAAAAACAGCATTCTCTTGAAATTGATAAAACAGACCGCAAAACGCAAGAAATTTGCAGATTTATTTTGCAGGAAGGGTGCAATTTAGGGCAAAAGAAAAAGGCAGTCCTGACCGAACTGCCTTTTTCCAAAGCACTGCATTCATGCCCGCTTCTTCTTTTTATCGTCCGCCGCCCACGGCAGATACATGAGGAACAGCGCCAGCGCGGTGGCAGGCAGGAAGCCCAGGATATAATATTTTTCGCCCAGCAGGGCCGTGAAGGTGCTGGTGATGATGTTCCCGTAGGGATTATTGAGGAAATAGAAGTTGGTGTTAAGGGACTGATTCAGAAAGTAGATGGGCAGGGCAGAGCCGAACAGGAACGCCAGCACCTGCGGCACCCGCCGGGGACTGGGACGGTAGCCGCCCGCCACCAGCAGGACTGGATAGAGTACCAGCAGGGCATGGATACTGACGGAGTGCAGATTGATGAGCGTCCACCAAGAGGGGACATCCAGCCAGCTGGGGCAGAGCAGGGCCAGCATTGCACCCGGGATACAGAGGGCATACAGCTCCTCTTTGCACCAGTTTCTGTCCGTGATCGTGTTGTACAGACAGACGAAGACGTTGATATTGCACAGGTGCAGGGGCAGATAGCTCCAATTCCACTGGCCGGTCAGGGCCATCCCCAGCAGAAGGGCAGCTTCGTCCAGCAGGAGCAAAGCGGTGACTCCGACTAAAATACGCCGCCGGGTGCGGGCAGAACTGCGGCGATACCACAGGGCCGCCCCCACGATAAAGGCAAGCGAAATGGCCAGCTCCATGAGATGGACCGTGCCATACAGCGGGTAGCATCGGTAATCGGCCCCGTATTCGGCGTGGGTGATGTCATAGGATTTCCAGAAATCGTTCATCTTCTTTCCCTCCTTGTCCAGCTTATGATACCGCGTTTGGCCTCAGACGGAAAGAGTTTTGAAGGAAAATCCAAAAAACAGGTGCAATGGCGTGGATTTTGTGGTATCCTTACAAACGTGAAATTATCTGCCGCAAACCGCGGCATCACGACAAATTAAGAAAGAGGGAATTTTTATATGTTAGAAACCGGAATCCGCGGCAAGCAGAGCGTCGCCGTGACCCCCGAGAACACCGCCAAGACCATGGGCAGCGGCACGCTGAATGTCTTCGCCACCCCCGCACTGGTGGCGCTGGCCGAAAAGACCTGCTGGATGAGCGTCGCCGACGCTCTGGACGAGGGCTGCGGCTCTGTGGGCACCAAGCTGGAGCTGGAGCACACCGCACCCACCCCCGTGGGCATGACCGTCACCTGCGAGAGCGAGCTGACCGCTGTGGAAGGCCGCAAGCTGGTGTTCAAAGTCTCCCTGTACGACGAGAAAGGCCCCGTGGGCGGCGGCGTCCACGAGCGCTTTGTGGTCAACGACGCAAAGTTTGCCGCCAAGGCCGAGAGCAAGAAGGGCTAAGACTCTTTTTTCTCGGCGAGCTCGATGGGCGGCGGGTCGGCAGCCAGCAGCTGCTGCTCGGCCCGGGCCTGAGCTTCCTGCAAAAGCCGTGCCGCCTGTTCGCTGGCACGGAACAGCTCTAAATACATCGCTTTATAGTCCGGCGCAGCCAACACCCCCTTCCGTGTCCCATCACATTAGAAGCTGTTTTTGTAAGCAGAGTGCATCGAACGACGAGAATTTTTGCTCGCAGACAAGGCGATTTTCCGCAGCAATCCTGAGCGGATTGCAAGGGAAAGCAACGCAGTATGCGGGCAAAAAGGCCGTTCGGGCGGTGTGCAATGCTTATGAAAACGGCTTCTAAAGGGTTAGTCTGCCCGACAGGCTGCAAAAAAATCACCTGAGGAGTTTATCATGAAAAAAAACAATCTCTCGTGGGTGGGTGCTCTGTTGGTATTTGCCCTGCTGCTGTGGTGTACCGCCGCAACGCCCGGCAAAATCGACGACCCTTCCACCTACACCTGCGCCGTGTACAGCTCGGCGCTGTCCCTGCTGCCCCCTGTGGTGGCCATCGTGCTGGCCCTGAACACCAAAGAGGTCTACACCTCGCTGCTGGTGGGCATCGCCACCGGCGCACTGCTCTACGCCAACGGCAATCTTGAGCTGGCGCTGACCACCCTCTTCTTCAACGAAGACGGCGGCATGGTGTCCAAGCTGTCCGATCCCAGCAACGTGGGCATCCTCGTCTTTCTGGTGATGCTGGGCATTCTGGTGGCCCTGATGAACAAGGCCGGCGGCAGCGCCGCCTTTGGCCGCTGGGCCTCCACCCACATCCACACCCGGGCGGGCGCACAGTTCGCCACCCTGCTGCTGGGCATCCTCATCTTTGTGGACGACTACTTCAACTGCCTGACCGTCGGCTCCGTCATGCGCCCGGTCACTGACCGGCAGAAGGTCTCCCGCGCAAAGCTGGCCTACCTCATCGACGCCACCGCAGCACCCATCTGCATCATCGCGCCGGTGTCCAGCTGGGCCGCCGCCGTCACATCCTCTGTGCCGGAAGGCTCTGGCATCAACGGCTTTACCATGTTCCTGCGCACCATCCCTTATAACTACTACGCCATCCTCACCATGGTGATGAGCCTCTTCCTCATCTTCAGCGGCCTCGACTACGGCCCCATGAAAAAGCACGAGGATAACGCCCTGCTGGGCGACCTCTTCACCACCGACGACCGCCCCTACGGCGACGACGTGGACGACGGCAGCGACACCCGCGGCCATGTGGTAGACCTCATCGCGCCGGTGCTGGTGCTCATCGCGGCCTGCATCTTCGGCATGGTGTACACCGGCGGCTTCTTCGAGGGTGTGGACTTCATCACCGCCTTCGCAGATTGCAGCGCCTCTGTGGGCCTCGTGATGGGCAGCGCCATCGCCCTGATGTTCACCTTCGTGTTTTACCGGGTGCGGGGCGTCATGACCTTTCAGGACTTCGCCGCCTGCATCCCCGAGGGCTTCAAGGCCATGGTCAGCCCCATGCTCATCCTGACGCTGGCATGGACCCTTTCCGGCATGACCGGCCTGCTGGGCGCAAAGTACTACGTCGCAAGCCTGCTCAGCGGCTCTGCGGCGGCTCTGCAGTACCTGCTGCCCATCATCATCTTTGTGGTGGCGGTCTTCCTCGCCTTTGCCACCGGCACGTCCTGGGGCACCTTCTCGATTCTGGTCCCCATCGTCTGCCATGCGTTCCCGGATGGTGAGATGCTGGTGGTCTCCATCGCCGCCTGCCTGTCCGGCGCGGTCTGCGGCGACCACTGCTCGCCCATCTCCGACACCACCATCATGGCCTCTGCCGGCGCGCACTGCAGCCACGTGAACCATGTCTCCACCCAGCTGCCCTACGCCATGACCGCCGCCGCCATCTCGGCGGGCTGCTATCTGCTCTGCGGCGCAGCACAGGCTGTCCTCGGCGATGCCGCCAACACCCTGACCTCCTTCGTGCTGCTGGCCTGTGCCATCGTCATCGAACTCGTCGTGCTCAGCATCGTCAGGGCGCGGATGGGCCATACTGGGAAGGAAGAGGTCACAAAATCTTAACGGAATCGTAGATTTTTGTCTTCCCCTCCGGCGCAAATCATGGTATACTTATCAAAAGAGTAAATTTTTTGAGCTATTTGCTCACTGGAGGAAAACCCCATGCTGGAAGAAGTCTTTCAGGACGTCTATACAAAATTCAAGCTGCATTTTTATCAGAATGTATTTCAGCGCTTTGCCACCCGCGAAGCCACGCTGACCACGGTGGAGTCCTTCTGCATGGAGGGCATCATGGCGATGGGGGAGCCCACCATTGCAGAGTTTTCCCGCATGATGGGCATCTCCACCCCCAACGCGGCCTATAAAATCGGCAGCCTCGTCAAAAAGGGCTATGTGGAAAAAATTCAGTCCACCACCGACCGCCGCGAATACTTCCTGCGCCCCACCCAGAAATACATCGATTACTACAGCATCAGCTATTCTTACCTGCACACGGTCATCGAGCGTGTGCGCAAGCGCTTCCCGGCTGAGGACTGCGATAAGATGGAGCAGATGCTCTCGGTCATCAGCACCGAGCTGATGCCGGAGCTGGATATGCTGGCCAAGTGCCGCCACCCCGAAGCTCCCAAATCGGAAGAATAAAATACAGCACAACGAAAGCCCCCGGCAGCGCCGGGGGCTTTCTCCTTATCCTATAAAAGCGAAGCGCGGCCGCCCCGACGGAACGGGACAGCCGCAGCTTCATGGGAATGTAAAAGACAGAGCTTGTCTGGATGTTGGGGTTATGCCTTCTCCTGTGCGGCATTTGCAGCAGCACGCTTATTGATCTTGCTCTGGTTATAGACAGAGTAGACGATGACCAGGATAGCGACCGTTGCAAAGACCATTGCGATGGGAGAAGTGGTGATGGCGAAGAAGTTGCCGCGCTGGATGTTCATGTAACGCACGAAGTTCTTCTCGCACATGGGTCCCAGAATGAGGGCCAGCAGGATGGGAGAAAGGGGGAACTCGTACTTGTTCATCAGCCAGCCGATGATGCCGAAGGCGACACAGACGCCCACGTCAAAGGCATTCTTGTTGATGGAGAAAGCACCCAGCAGAGAGATGACGAGGATGATGGGGTAGAGCATCTTCTTCTCGACGGAGACGATCTTTGCAAAGAAGCGGACGCCCAGGCAGCCAACCACCAGCATGCAGAGGTTTGCCAGCATCAGAGCCGCGAAGACGCGGTAGACGGTGGGCAGCTCGGTGACGTACATCATGGGGCCGGGGGTGATGCCCTTCATGATGAAGGCACCCAGCAGGATGGCCGTGACGGAGTCACCGGGGACGCCCAGAGACAGCAGGGGGATCATAGCGCCGCCGGAGCAGCCGTTGTTGGCGGACTCGGTAGCAGCAACGCCGTTGGGGATGCCGGTGCCGTACAGCTCGGGGTGCTTGCTGGCGGACTTGCTGGCGCCGTAGGAGACGAAGACCGCGATGTCACCGCCTGCGCCGGGGATGGCGCCGATGAAGGTGCCGATGAGGCCGCCGGAGAGGATGTTGGGCCAGATCTTCTTGATGGTCTTCCAGTCAGGCAGCACGTTGGTGATCTTCTCGTTGGACTTCTGCTCATGCTCTTCGCCGCGGATGATGCGCTCAACGCCGGCGATGACTTCAGAGACAGCGAACAGACCGATCAGAGTGGGGATGAACTGGAAGCCATCCAGCAGGCCGGTCTGCTTGGTGGTGATGAAGCGGGGGATGCCGTTGGTGGGGTCGAGGCCGACGGTGCAGAGCAGCATACCGAAGAAGGCGCTGATGAGGCCCTTGGCCACAGACTTGCCGGAAATTGCGACGATGACCGACAGGCCGAAGACAGCCAGCATGAACATCTCGCCGGGGCCGAAGTTCATGGCCATATCAGCGACCAGCGGAGACAGGAAGGTCATGACCAGTGCGCCGATGACGCCGCCGCAGAAGGAGGCGAACATGGCAACGGACAGTGCCTTGCCGGCCTGACCTTTCTTGCACATGGGGTAGCCGTCCAGCAGGGTGGCGGCTGCGGCGGGCGTGCCGGGGGCGTGGATGAGGATAGCGGAAATGGAACCGCCGTACATACCGCCGCAGTAGATGCCCAGCAGCAGGCCGATGGACGGGATGAGGTCCATGCCGAAGGAGAAGGGGATGAGCAGCGCCACGCCCATGGTGGCGGTCATGCCCGGGATAGCGCCCAGCAGAACGCCGCCCAGTGCGCCGATGAAGGTCATCAGAAGGACCTCGGGGTTGGACCAGACAGTAGCATAGCTGGAAAGAAGCAGACTAAAATCCATAACTGTGCTCCCTCCTTATATCATGTCCACGAGGGTGCGCAGGAAGTTCAGCGGACCCAGCGGAATATTGACGGTAAGCACCTTGTAGAACACCAGCCACATCAGCAGCGGCACCAGAACGCTCACAAGGACCATCTGCACCCAGTTGCGCTTGCCGATGAGGAACATGATGATCATGGACAGCACCACAGCGCACAGGATGTAGCCGCAGCTCTTGAACAGAGCAGCGAACAGCACACAGAGGAGCATGACGAGGTAAGCAGCGGCCACGCCCTTATCCTTGAGGGGATTCAGGGTGCCGACTTCGACAGCAACGGGGTCGGTGGGCTTCATGGTACCCATCAGCTTGAAGATGGACTGGATGAGCAGGACCACCGAGAAGATGAGCATACCCACGATCATGACGCGGGGGAAGGTGGAAGCCTGCACATAGGTGTTGGCCACCTCAGGGAAATTATCGGTCTGGAACCACGCCCAGATGCCGATGGCGAGGAAAATGATGGAGCCTACCAGATTGGAGAAGGCCATCGTTTTCATTTTGTCTTTGTTCAAAAGGGGTTCCTCCTCTCTATATCTTCTCATAAAAAAGGGCAGGCATGAACTGCCTGCCCCAGCAAATACTCAGAGAGACAAATCAGAGGCCGACAGCGTCCATAGCAGCTGCGACATCGACAGCAGCCTGCTTCAGGTAGTCAGCATAGCCCTGTGCATCCAGATAGGAGATCGCCTGACCGTTGTTGTTCATGAAGGTCACGAAGTCAGGGTCCTCGATGGCAGCGGCGCAGGCCTCTTCCAGACGGGTCATGATGGCATCATCAACGCCCAGAGGAGCGGCCATACCGCGCTGGGTGTAGTAGGTGATGTCGTAGCCCTGCTCCTTACAGGTAGGAACATCGGGGAAGACGGGGTTGCGCTCTTCGTCCATGACGCCCAGGCAGATCAGGTCGCCGGACTCGATGAAGCTGCGGGCTTCGGCCAGAGAGACGGTAACGCCCTGAATGAAGCCGCCGGCTGCGTTCTGGACAGCGGTAGCAGCGCCTTCCTGATAGGTGATCATCTGGATGTCGATGCCGGTAGCGCTCATCAGGTAGCCGCCAGCGATGTGCCAGACAGAAGCGTTGGAAGAACCGCCCATCTGCACCTCACCGGGGTGAGCCTTGCAGTAATCAATGAAACCGGGCAGGTCGGTGATGCCGTTGTCAGCAGCCCACTTTGCGCCGACGGTGATAGCAGCTGCGTCGGTGTTGACGCGGCACAGGGGAGCGTAATTCTCCCAGGTCAGTTCACTGGTGCCCAGCTTCTTGTAGGTAGCCAGCTCGAAGGTGATCATACCGATGGTGTAGCCGTCGGTGTTGGCATCTGCGATTGCCTGATGGCCCAGGATGCCGCCGCCGCCAGTCTGGTTATCGACGGTCAGGGTGACGCCCAGGTTCTTGCCCATAGCCTCGCAGAATGCGCGCAGGCAGGAGTCCGTGCCGCCGCCTGCAGACCAGGGGCAGATGACGGAAATACCCTTGGTGGGGTAGTCGGTGGACTTGCCGCCGGCAGCGGAGCTGGCTGCAGCAGAACCTGCGGTAGATGCTGCGGTGCTGGAAGAGCCGCCGCAAGCGGTCAGGACGCCAGCTGCACCCACAGCAGCAGAAGCTGCGAGGAAGTCACGACGAGAGATCTTTTTCATTTCTTGTTACCTCCGATTCACGTTGCGTTTATCCGTATTATGGCAGCGCCGTGCTTTGCTCACAGCGCCATTCCTTCCGCATACGGGTCGCCTTTGGATATTATGATAGCGCATATTTTCTCATCCCGCAATTAGATTCAAGCACAAATTTTTCAGGCAATGTTTGTACAAAGTGACCCGTTTGATTGGTTTTTGGAGCTTTCTGCAAGCCTTCCTTTCGATTCTTAGCTCTTACATCCAAAATTCTTTGCTGATGTATTTTTGATGCATCCAGTCATTCTGAAATTCCATCTGTTCATCGTCCGGATTTCATTGTATCCATCCCGCAGGCAATGCCCGCAGGATGGCTTTATTTCCTGTGAAATCATACCTTCCCGGCACCCCTGTCCAGGATCTTGTCGAAGCGGGAGAAGAAGGTGATGGCTGTAATGGTCGCTGCCAGAATATCACTGACCGGCTCGGCGAGAAAGACGCCGAAGCACTTATCTGCCGTGAAGCAGGGCAGGATAAAAATCAGCGGGATAAGCAGGATGATCTTGCGCAGACAGGCCAGCAGGAGGCTGACTTTGGCCTGACCCAGCGCCATAAAGCTCTGCTGGCAGGCGATCTGAACGCCCATGGCGAGGATGCCCGCCATGTAGATGCGCATGGCCCATGTGGTGTATTCGATGAGGGCGGCATCCGAGGTAAAGATGCCCGCCACCACGCCGGGGGCCAGCATCATGAGCAGCCAGAACAGGGTGGTATAACCGAAGCAGAGGGTGAGCTGAAAGCGGAACGCCTCCTTAACGCGGGGCTTTTTGCCTGCGCCGAAGTTGAAGCTCATGACCGGCTGGCCGCCCTGACAGATGCCCTGAATGGGCAGGGTGCAGAGCTGGGAGGCGCTGGTGATCACCGTCATGGCACCCACCGCCACATCACCGCCGTAGCGGGCCAGACTGGAGCTGAAGCTGATGGAGAGCAGGCTCTCGGTGGAGAGCATCACAAAGGTGGAGATGCCCAGCCCCAGCACCGGCAGGATGATGTTCCGCTCCACTTTGAGGTTTTCTTTCCGCAGCTTGAGGATGGTCTTGGGGCCGGTGAGGAACTTCAATATCCAGCAGGCACCCACGGCCTGACTGAGCACCGTCGCCACTGCCGCACCCCGGACGCCCCAGCCAAGACCAAAAATCAGGATCGGGTCGAGGATGATGTTGATGACTGCGCCAATGACCGTCGTGAGCATACTGATCTTCGCAAAGCCCTGGGTCGTGATGAAGGGATTCATGCCCATGACCAGCAGCACGAACACCGATCCGAGGATGTAGATGCGGCCATAGGCCACCGCATAGGGGAGAGTGGCGTCGCTGGCACCGAAGAGCCGCAGCAGGGCGGGCGCACCGGCATAGAAGCCCACCGTCAGCACCACAGCGAAAAACAGCAGCATGATAAAGCTGTTGCCGATGATTTTTTCGGCCTCGTCTTTATTGCCCTGTCCCAGCGCGATGGCCGTGCGGGGCGCACCGCCCGCGCCGATGAGCATGGCGAAGGCGTTCAGGAGCATAAGGATCGGCGCAAACAGACCCACGCCCGTCAGCGCCGCCGCACCGATGCCCTCGATGTGGCCGATGTAAATGCGGTCTACGATGTTATAGAGCAGATTGACCACCTGCGCCACCACGGCGGGTATCATCAGCTGCAAAAGCAGGGGCTTGACCGGCCCGCTGCCCATATCCTGTCGATTCTGTGCCATAGGTTCTCCTTTGAGTGCATACTTCAAATTTGAAATAAATATAGCACACCCCGTTCTGCCTGTCAAGCACAAGGGGAAGGGCTTTTTGTATTTCCAGTTGACGGAAAGGCGGGATTTTGCTATAATAATTAAGCTGTATTGTGAATATGGAGCATTACTCAAGTGGTCGTAAGAGGTCGCACTCGAAATCTAACTGGCTTTTTGGAAGTGGATTTCCGATTTTGCTAGGTTTCATGCGGGTTTTCCGGCTTCGAGAGCGAACGATTTTCGGTCGTTCTCTCCTGAAATTCTCTCCAAAATTTTCCCAGAATGCACGGAGCATTCTAAAATTTAATATGTGGAGCATTACTCAAGTGGTCGTAAGAGGTCGCACTCGAAATGCGATAGGCCGGGAGACCGGTGCCAGGGTTCGACTCCCTGATGCTCCGCCAAATCGAATGGACAGATGAATTTTATTCGTCTGTCCATTCTTTTTTGCCGGAACATCGCCCGTCCACCCTGTCTTTGGGACGTATGGCATCATGCTGACGCATTGCCATAGCCCAGCCCTTCCAGCATCGCCTGTGCAGACGAGAGTTTGGAAGCATAATCGAGGTGGGCGTAGATGTTGGCGGTGGTGGAGAAGTCGCTGTGACCCAGCCATTCCTGAATCTGCTTCATAGGAACGCCGTTTGCCAGAAGAAGGCTGGCGCAGCTATGACGCAGGTCATGAAAGCGGATAGGACGCAGACCGTTTTTCTCCAACAGCTTCGGGAACTGCTCGGAAACGTAGTTGGGACGGATGATGTTCCCGATCTCGTCCACACACAGATAGCCCAGATACTCCCGGTTGTAGCTTTTACCGCACAGGCGGCGGTAGGTTTCCTGCTGACCTTTCAGCATCAGCAGGCGGTCACGGATGGGCGGCACAAGGGGCAGCGTCCGCAGGCTGGACTTGGTCTTTGCACGGTCTGCCTGCACCAGAACCTTTTTGCCGTCGATGGATGCCTGCGTGACGATGTGCTTGACCTCCAGCGTGTTGGCTTCAAAGTCGATGGCATCCCATTTCAGACCCAGCACCTCGCTGCGGCGCAGGCCGTAGAAGGATGCCAGCAGAACCGGGATCTCCAGTTTGGTGCCCTCTGCGACCTCCGTCAAAGCATGAATCTCATCGGCACTGTAATAGCTGCCTTTGAACTCGTTCTTCTTCGGACGCTCGACCTTATCTGCCGGATTGGTGGGGATCAGGTCGATCTTGACCGCATACTTCAACGCCTTGTGGATGTTTGCGTGATAATGGATCACGGAATTTGCCTTGACCCGTTCAAGCTGCTTGGTGTAGAAGTCCTGCAAGTCGGTGGCTTTCAGGTCTACCAGCTTGATGCCGCGCTTGCGGAAATACGGAACGATGATGCGCTCCACCATTCCCTGATAGCTGGCATAGGTTGTGATCTGGATAGAGCTTTTCGTGACTTCCAACCATTTCAGCATGAAGTCCGAAAAGAGAATGTCATCGTCTAAGCGGATCTCCGCAGGTGCGGTGGGAACCATGAAGTTTCTCCGACGTTCCAGCAAAAGAGCCTCGGCTTTCTTCTTGTTCCTCTTGACGGACAGGCCGGTGGCTTCCCACTTGGTCTTTCGCTTTCCGTCTGCGTCCTTGTAACTCAGAACGATGTAGTAGAAGTCGTTTTTTTCTTGCAGATGCCCTGCTACCATAGTGTTACCTCCTGTCTTTGCATCCACTTGAATATGTAACTTCTGCCGCTGACACCATCAGTGTACCCAACGGCAGGAGAGAATGCAAGGATGTCACGCCCGGATGGTGTGACCGGGTGCGAATCCGATGAGATAAGTCAAAAGATGTGCCTTGGGGATGCGGTAGGAGCGTCCGACCTTCAAATGCTGGACGCTCCCCTTTTTCAAAAGCGCATACCCGGTTTTTGTGCTGACGCTCAATATCTCGCACATCTGGTCGATGTTCAGCACGTCCGGGTAATCCCGGAGCATCACACGGTACGCATCACGGGGATTCAGGTTTTCTTCGCCCAAATAATCCTCCTTTTATATACTAACAGTTTTAATTTTGAAAAACAGTTCATTGAGGTCAAGGCTGGAAACAACGCCTTTCTCAATCTCCTGCATTTCATCCTGCGTAAGCCGACCTAAGAAGCGCTGTACGCGGCTTTTGTCTATCGTGAAGATCTGTTCCAGTTGAACCACAGATGGCTTTTCAAAGGCCGTATTGTGGGCTATCAGAACGTGTGTGGGCTGGTATCTCTTTTTCTCGGTGCGGGAAGTCACCGTCGCCACGATAAGGGTGGGCGCATAGCGGTTTCCTACATCGTTTTGCAGAACCACCACAGGGCGGGTGCCGCCCTGTTCGGAGCCGATGTGTGGCTCCATGTCTGCATAGTAAATGTCCCCTCTGAGGTATTTCCAGTCTTTTGGTATGATAGCGATCAGACCTCCTATCCTTCTATATGTAGCAAAAAGCCGCCCGTTTTTGGCAGGCGGCTCTTGCAGGAAAAAGGAGTATGCCGATAAAGGCGAGAGCATCAACGTTTTACAGGAAGGCTCAGAGAACGGCTGGAGCCATTGTAGATCTCGCAAACACATTCGGGCAGCTTGGCAAGGTTCAGATTAGAAATCATCATAGCACTCTCTCCTTTATCGTCTGAAGATAGGCTGAAGTGTCATCAATCAGAGAAAGAATGGCACTTCGGCAGTCGTTGTCCTCAAAAATATCGGGATAGTCTTTGAATACGAGATTCCAGCGGCGGATAAAGTCCTCCTTTGCGCCCTGAACTTCGCACATCATAATTGAGCCGTTCGCAACGGTCGTTTTATGATGGCGGTTGTCAATGGATTGCCGAAGTCGTTTTCGATCTTCGTCTGTAAGACAGCGTTTGTGACCTTGGATACTCCTTTTGAAATCCGGGGGCGAATTGCTTACGGGGGTGATTTCGCTCTCGGTAAGGACTTCATTGGAATCAGCAGCATCATCGGCAGCATCATCGGATTTTTCCGGGCTTGTCGGCTTCTTTGCTTTCCGGTCCTTCTTGGGTTTGCGCAGCTCCTTGATGATTGCCGGGATTTCTTCTTTTGGGGTTTGCGCCAAAGCGGTGATCTCGGCATCGGTAGCCTTGATATGCCCGGTCAGTATTTCCTCCATTACACCGGGGACGGCAGCTTCAGCAGCATCTATACCGTTGGCGTATTTTTCTGCTCGCCGGACAAATTTGGGGCTGACACCATTCGCTTGTGCGATTTTTTCGCAGGTGCGGAGGTGGGTGTCCATGTGGTCATTTTGACCACATGGAGCAAATCGACCGCTTTGCTTATTGCGATTTTGAGGATTTTCACCCCAGTCAGATAACTTTTGGGATTCATAGGCTTTCCCCATCAAGAACTTCCGGCGTTCCGGGTCAAGGTTTCTGCGCCCCAACTGATTCTGACAAATCCATGCCAGTGCAGCATAACGGTCAGGCAACTGGATTTCCTTCACTTCAAAAGCGATTTCCGGGTGATGCTTGAGGATGC
>OGLZ01000778.1_pt1 | contig 18250 bp, 9 predicted proteins | sample 1572991 | NCBI WGS metagenome assembly OGLZ01 (sample SAMEA2581893, study PRJEB24529) | metagenome | biome: Human gut stool | place: China | collected 2011 | reverse complement strand
TTGGTGATTCTGAACTTTTGCTTTGCCACGGAATGGTCTGTGTTGTCGGGAGGATACGTGATCTGATCCTTCAACTCAGCAAAAGTTCGATTTATTCAACAAAGCCGCCTAAAGGTTCTAAACTCGCCGTCTGCATATGCCATGACGGCATGTTCCCGGAACTGGCGCGTGAGGCTGCTTATAAAGGCTGCAATGTCTATATCCGTATTTCGGGCTATTCCACGCAGGTGAACGATCAGTGGATCTGGACCAACCGGACGAATGCCTGGCAAAACCTGATGTATACCGTTTCGGTGAATCTGGCCGGTTATGACGATGTCTTTTATTACTTCGGCGAGGGTACGGTCTGCAATTATGACGGTAACGTCATTCAGCAGGGGCACCGCAACCCATGGGAAATTGTTACCGCAGAGCTGTTCCCGCGCCTGGTGGATAAAGCGCGTGAAAACTGGGCGTTGGAAAACAATATTTTCAACCTTGGCTGCCGGGGCTATGTCGGCAAACCGGGAGGCGAACGCGAGAATTACCTGACCTGGGTGCGCGATCTTGCCAATGGCGAATACAAACTTCCGTGGGATGAAAATGTCAAAATTCGCGATGGCTGGAAGTATTATCCTGATGGGGTGCAATTAGGCCCGCTACCTAAATAAATTGAGTGTGCCAGGCGCTAAGTCAATCACTTTAAAGACTGAAGTCTGGCGCAGTAGCCCCTGAAAGTTGAATATCCAATTCCAATGAGTAGGGGGCTGAGCCATCCGGTAAGGGCTGAATTTGCCTGCGGGATTGGCTCAGCCCGCCAGACCGGTTTGGTGTTGCGCCGGACAATGTCCGGCGGCAAAGAAGGTAATGACTCCAACTTACTGATAGTGTTTTATGTTCAGATAATGCCCGATGACTTTGTCATGCAGCTCCACCGATTTTGAGAACGACAGTGACTTCCTGCCCAGCCTTGACAGATGCTGCCTCAGATTCAGGTTATGCCGCTCAATGCGCTGCTTATATCGCTTGCTGATAACGTGCAGTTCTCCCTTCAGGCGTGATTCATAAAGCGGCCAGCCATCCGTCATCCATACCACGACCTCAAAGGCCGACAGCAGGCCCGGAAGACGCTCCAGCGTGGACAACGTGCGTTCACCGAATACGTGCGCCACAACCGTCCTCCGTATCCTGTCATACGCGTAAAACAACCAGCGCTGGCGTGATTTAGCGCCGACATAACCCCACTGTTCGTCCATTTCCGCGCAAACAATGACGTCACTGCCCGGTTGTATGCGTGAGGTTACCGACTGCGGTCTGAGTTTTTTAAGTGACGTAAAATCGTGTTGAGGCCAACGCCCATAATGCGGGCGGTTGCCCGGCATCCAACGCCATTCATGGCCATATCAATGATTTTCTGGTGCGTACCGGGTTGAGAAGCGGTGTAAGTGAACTGCAGTTGCCATGTTTTACGGCAGTGAGAGCAGAGATAGCGCTGATGTCCGGCAGTGCTTTTGCCGTTACGCACCACGCCTTCAGTAGCGGAGCAGGAAGGACATCTGATGGAAATGGAAGCCACCCGCACAGCGCGCTGGGATATCACTCCCCGAGGGAATACCGGCGGCAGCGGACATCGTTAACTTAAGATACAAAAGCTGTTCGGAGATGGAGGGTCAAGATCAGCTACCAGCCCAGGCAGAAGTTGCTAGGCGTGTTCGAGAGAATGAATTGCGTCAGTTGGCATTCCAGCGTGAGCTTCTATCAAGGCCAGAAAAGAAACATTCGAACAACGTCAAGCCAATTTTTATAGCCAACAAGACGACTTGTTGATACTATGATACCTAATGAAAAAAAGTAGGTTGCTTGATGGCATTCAATCGATGGCTTCCTAGTTTTAAATGATTAGGGCTTGTCCCAGATGGATTGAGAGGCTGACAGTGCAAGACAACACTGGACTTGAAGAGCTTAGCCAAGCACAGAGAGAACGACTCGCTCATATTGATTTCACTTTGTTATTTAAAGGTGAAGCTGGGCGTAGTTATTTAACCGAGCGATTTAGCGTAGCGCCGTCTGTGGCAACACAAGATTTTGCGCGGTACAAAGAGTTGGCTCCTAACAACGTTATGTATGACGAAAAGCGCAGAGTGCACTTGAAGACGAGCGCATTCCAGCCGTTGTTTGATTATGACGTTGTTCGAACTCTTGCGACGATAAGCCAAGGGTTCGGTGATGGCTTTCTTGGCAAGGCCAGGCCACCTATGGCTTGTGAAGCACCATTCCATCTCAATAAGCCGAAATTGGAAGTTGTAGCGGCTATTAGTGAAGCCATACATAAGCGCGCTGTGATTAATATTGAGTACACCTCATTGTCGAGTGGTCATGGGAGCAGGCAAATAGTTCCTCATACCCTGATTGACAATGGCTTGAGATGGCATGTCCGAGCATTCGATAGAAAGCTTAGAGAATTTAGGGATTTTGTTTTAACCAGAATAAGTGAAGTTGAGTTGTTAGAGGATGAGGTTAACGACGAAGTTGAGACTCTTCAGTGGGATAAGCAATGGAACCGAATCGTTGAGCTAGAGCTGATACCTCATCCAAAACTAGCACATCCAGAAGCTGTATCGATGGACTACGCAATGGAAAACAATAGGTTGCGTGTAGAGATAAGAGCTGCGTTCGCTGGATATTTACTGCGTTTATGGAATATCGATTGTTCAAAGAATTGTAAGAGCAATGGGCGAGAGTTCCATTTAGCACTTAAAAATCCAGAAGCACTATACGGCGTTGACAATGCTGCACTCGCTCCTGGATATAGCGAATCGTGAGATGAATTTATGAATATAAAAGAATATTTAGGCGATCTTATCGGAGGCAGTTTATTGATAACTGAATCTAGAATAATCGCAGAATCGCTATTGAAAAAACTTCCAGAAGATGAGTGGAAGTCGCTGATCGTTGAGCAAAATGTTCTTCAGAAAAAATCCGGTCAGACGGCTATTCGTTATGCCAGAACAATCCGTTGGCGTATTGAAGGTCTGGGTGATGAGTTTATGACTGATCTTTTAGTCGCGAGTGAACGCGCCTATGTCCAAATGCTGATGATGTCATTACTCATTCATTCTCCGGTTGTCGCTGATTTTATGCGACTTACCTTAGCCGAAGCTCGTCGCACCTATAAACCCTCTTTAACCGCTGATGCATGGTCTGAGTTTTATGACACGAGAGTGCGGGCATATGCCGAGCTTGGCGGTTTTTCTGACTCAACTGTCAAAAAAATGGGTAACAACGCAATTAAGGCACTGGTTGATAGTGGCTACCTGAGTGATAGCAGGACAAAGAAAATACAACCTGTTTACCTAATGCCAGAAGTTAAAGACTGGTTAGTTCGTCTGGGCCGGGAAGATTTGATTGAGGTAATGGAGTGCACAATATGAAGGCTCTTCAGACCAGGCTTGATCTGATACTGGAACGAATTGAAAGCCCTAAGTTTTTGAAAAACGATGGCTTGGGCAATGAAATTGGATTTTGGGTATTTGACTATCCAGCCAAGTATGAACTGCTTGTACGAGAGCACATTAAGCACGTTGACGAAAAACTCAACAAGCGTGGTTACCGCTTTGTCCATCTCAATATTTTTGAAGTCTTGATAGATATGCTTGAGGAGCGAGGCCTTTTCGACCGAGCTTGCCAGCGTGAATTGCAAGTCGGTGTTGATGGCCTTCGAAAAACACTAGCCGGGCCTCTGAGCCAAGAGAAAGTGGCAAGGTATATCGCGGACAAATATAAGCCATCAGAACTTGAGTTTGTGTTGCTGTCAGGCTTAGGCAGTGCGTGGCCTCTTATCCGAGGACATGAGTTACTTAGTGCTCTGCAAGACGTTATGGGTAGCACGCCATTAGTGCTTTTCTATCCGGGTGAATATAGCGGAAGGGATTTGCATCCTTTCGGCATGATCGAATCTAAAAACTACTATCGCGCCTTCAAGCTTGTGCCTGAAGACGGTAAAAAAAATTAAGAGCAGGGAGCCTCCCGAATGAAAATTGAACAGATTTTTTCCAAGAAGTTGACGCGTGATATTAACGGCGTTGTTAAAGCGGAACAGAAAGACAATGACAGTGTGTATGTCGAACTTGATGAGTATGTTGTAACCCGAGAGCTAGATCGACATTTTCGCGCTTTCTTTGAGGCTTACGTTCCATCTGTGACGCAAAGTGGCGCATCAATGTCAGGAAAAATTGGTGTGTGGATCTCTGGCTTCTTTGGTTCGGGTAAGTCTCACTTCCTGAAAATTTTGTCTTACCTCCTCGAAAATAAGTCTGTCGAAAAGGATGGCCAAGGCCGTCAAGCATTTGAGTTTTTTAAAGACAAAATCAACGATGCCATGCTGTTGGCCGATATCCAAAACGCTGTTACCAAAGACACTGATGTTATTCTTTTTAACATCGATTCACGAGCCAATACGGATGACCGAGAAAATGCCATTCTTAAGGTCTTCCTCAAAGTCTTTAATGAGCGTGTAGGATACTGCGCTGATTTTCCTCACATTGCGCATTTAGAACGCGAGCTTGATAAGCGTAATCAATACATGTCTTTCAAGGACAAATTTGCTGAGTTGACTCAATCAACTTGGGAAAAGGAGCGTGACGCCTATGACTTCTATCGAGACGAACTTTCAGAAGCACTCGCTCATGCCAGTGAGCAATCATTAGAGTCTGCCAAAGCGTGGGTTGAACAGGTTGAAAACAATTTCCCGCTAGATATCCGAAACTTCTGTAAGTGGGTTAATGAATACTTAGATCGAACTGGAGATCGTAACCTTCTTTTCTTAGTCGATGAAGTCGGTCAGTTTATCGGTAAGAACACACAAATGATGTTGAAGCTTCAGACCATTACTGAAGATCTTGGCACATATTGTGGTGGCAGAGCTTGGGTCGTTGTTACCTCTCAGGCAGACATTGATGCTGCCATTGGTGGTATGGATAAGCGCGATGGCGAGGACTTCTCTAAAATTCAAGGGCGTTTTAGTACCCGCTTGCAGCTGTCGAGCTCGAATACCTCGGAAGTTATTCAAAAGCGTTTGTTGTCCAAAACGGAAGAAGCTCGTACACACCTCATCGATGTGTTTGCTGAAAAGGGCGACATTCTTCGTAACCAGCTGACATTTGATAAAACGACAACTGCGTCTCTAAAGGGCTACACCGACGCTCCGTCTTTCGTGGACAACTATCCGTTTGTGCCTTACCACTACACGCTGGTTCAAAAAGTGTTTGAGTCAATTCGAACAAAAGGCGCGACGGGTAAGCACTTAGCCATGGGTGAGCGTTCATTACTTGATGCTTTCCAATCAGCTGCAAAACAGATGAAGGACTCTGGCCTTGATGTGTTAATCCCGTTTTACAGTTTCTATGCACCGATTGAAAGCTTTTTGGAGCCAGCGGTTAAGCGAACGATTGACCAAGCCTGTGAGTTGGATTCCTTAACAGAATTCGATGGCAAGATTCTAAAAACTCTTTTCTTGATCCGTTATGTGGACGTTGTCAAAAGCACACTAGACAACCTTGTGACGCTGTCAATTGATCGAATCGATGCAGATAAAATTGCGCTGCGTAAACAAATTGAAGAGAGCTTGAATCGTCTTGAACGCCAATTGCTGATTGCGCGTAATGGTGATGAATTTATCTTCCTGACCAACGAAGAAAAAGAGATTGAAAACGAGATCCGCCACACTGACGTTGAAATGTCAGAGGTCTCTAACAAGCTTTCAGCAATCGTATTTGACGGTATTTTGAAAGGTAATCGTGCCTATCGATACCCGATTAATAAGCAAGACTTTGCGGTGAGCCGTTTTTGCAATGGTCATCCAAAAGATGGCACCACGCTGGAAGATCTAGTCATTAAAGTCATTTCACCTTTGGATTCGCACATTGAAAATTACTCCCACGATCAAGCCTGCATCAATCATACGCTTGAGGCTGATGGGTGCGTGCTCGTCAAGCTGGGCGAACATAAACGTCTTTGGGATGACCTGACAAACTTTATAAAAACTGACCGATTCTTAAAACAAAATTCAGGACAGCGACCAGAGCAAGAACACCTTCTCCGCGAAAAGCAGATGGAAAATATTGAGCGTGAAAAACGCTTAAGAACGGATTTTGAAGCTTTGTTTGCAGAGGCTGACGTTTACGCTATCGGCACAAAACTACCGAAGAAATCAGCAACGCCAAGTGCCATCGTCGAAGAAGCATACAAATACGTTATCGAAAACACCTTCGCTAAATTGAACATGCTCAAGGCGACGCCTGGTGAAGTTTTGCGTGAGCTACAGGCCGTACTTGTTGCTGATGATATTGCTCAGATTGGACTGGATCTTCAAGCGGATGAATGTAACCCAGAAGCTACGCGTGAGGTTGAGCAGTACGTAACGCTAAAAGTCGAGCGTAATGAGCCTGTTTACTTACGTGACATCGTTGCCCACTTCGGCAAGCGCCCGTATGGCTGGCCAGACAATGAAATCTTATTGCTCACTGCAAGGCTGGGCTTGGCTGGAAAGTTATCTTTTAGTACCCAGGGCACAGATCTGGCGTTGAAAAAAGCTTACGAGCCGTTTACCAGCGTGCGTAAACGCGGTGAGATCCGTGTACATAAAATCAGGCAACATGACGAGCGCCAAATCAAAAAGGCTGCTGGTCTTGTTAAAGAGATCTTTTCAAAAACCTTTACCGGCTCTGGTGAAAAGGAGCTCTACGAATTAGTGCGCGATGAATTACTGGCTTGGAATGAAGAGCTTAAATCATTCAGAACCAAGTCACAGACAGGCCATTTCCCAGGTAAATCTCAAATTGACGATGGTCTTGCATTGGTCGCGGGTATTCTTGAGCAAACTTCAAGCTTCGCTCTTATCACCCGATTCTTAGAAAACGCTGATGCCCTTGAAGAGTTTGCTGAGGACTTTGAGGATCTTGATGACTTCTACAATAGCCAATTTCAAACTTGGCAAGCCCTTGCTGGCGCATTGAACGAGAAGTTTAAGGCCAATAGACCTGCGTTAGAAAAAGACAGTGAAGCATTAAAAGCGCTCACTGAATTAGAACGCATTTACAATATGCCCTCGCCGTATGAGCAGCTGCGCCACATTAATCCGCTTATCGAGCAGGTGGCAAAAATTAACTCAACATTGGTTGAAGAAAAACGCACTCATGCCTTAGAGCGTGTTGATCTGCGCATCGGACGTGTAAAAGAAGCGCTAGCTGAAGCTCATGCACCGTCTGAATTACAGAACCAAGCACTGCGCCCGTTACAAATGTGCAGACAGCGTATTGAAGCGACCTCTTCAATACCACAAATTATCAGTGAGCAAACTGAAGCGGAAGGTTACGAGGACGAAGCTTATGAGTTGCTGAATGGCTTTATCGAAGATCAACGCAAAAAAGCTGAAGCTGAGCAAAGACGTCGTGAACTCGAACAGAAGAAACGCGAAGAGGAAGCAGCGAAAGCCGGTAAGGCAGCTCCAGCACCTGAGCCAGCCCCTGAACCAGTGCAGCCACAGCCGGTTGCAAAACGTACCGTAACGATTAACCCAACCGATGCCATAGCTAAGTCAGTAACAACCGGATTCATTGAAAGTGAAGCCGAAGTTGATGCCTATCTTGCCGCTTTAAGAGAGCAGCTGATTGCTGCGGTCAAAGCTGGCGACCGAGTAAGAATTAAGTAAGAGGCAACGGATAGCTATGTATCAAGCGGGTGGAACAATAAGATCATTACTCGACAAGGTTGCTGAGCAGGAATACCTGTTACCTGCCATCCAGCGAGAGTTTGTATGGCGACCAGAACAGATCTGTCGTCTATTTGATAGCCTGTTGCAAGGTTACCCGTTTGGGACCTTTCTATTCTGGAAGATAAAACCAGAGAACCGGGATAGCTATCAGTTTTATCAGTTCATGCAGCATTACCATGAGCGAGATAACTACCATTGTGAAAATGTCACTCAGTTACCGGAACGTGAGTTCATTGCCGTCCTAGATGGACAGCAGCGGATTACTGCTTTGAATATCGGCCTACGCGGCTCATTTGCGTGGAAGCTGACAGGAAAATGGTGGAGCAATGATGACGCCTTCCCAGTGCGCAGGCTTCACTTAAATCTGTTAAGCCAGCCCGACTTAGAAACTGGGTCGATGTATGACTTTGAGTTCCTAACCGACGATAAAGCCTCTCTGGATGCATCTGAACAGTACTGGTTCCGTGTAGGCCGGATCATGGAAGAGGAAGAAGATGCACTTATCGATGAAGTTGCTGATGATGCTAGGTTGAGCTCGGAGCAACGCAAAGAGGCTCGCTCAACTCTTCGTCACTTGTATCGAACCATCCATGACAAGGACAAGATTTCGTTTTACGAAGAAAGTGATCAGAGCCTAGAACGTGTTCTGAATATATTTATCCGCATGAATAGCGGTGGTACTACCTTGTCCTACTCAGACTTACTACTTTCAATTGCAGTAGCCCAGTGGAGCTCGTTAGATGCCCGTGAAGAAATTCATGCATTAGTGGATGAGATGAACCGTGTTGGTGATGGATTCAACGTATCAAAAGATCTCGTTTTAAAAGCAGGCTTAATGCTCTCTGACATCGGTAGCGTGGGCTTTAAGGTTGAGAACTTTAACAAGGAAAACATGGCGATTCTCGAAAAGAACTGGACGCCAATTCGTGATGCGTTATTGCTCTCAATGCAGCTACTTGCAAGTTTTGGTTTTAATGCACAAAACCTCAGAGCAACAAGTGCCATCCTCCCGTTGGCCTATTACCTGCACCACCGAAAGTTAACGGCAAGCTACCTTTCTAGGGTTGAATATGCGGTCGATAGAGAATGCATCAGAAACTGGCTCATTAGGTCGTTGTTGAAAGCGTCAGGCATCTGGGGAAGTGGTTTGGATACCCTGCTTACTATGCTTCGCTCAGACATTAAACAATCGGGTGATACGGGCTTCCCGCTAGCGAAAATTGAAGCGACCATGCAACAGCGTGGTAAATCGTTGCGCTTTGACCCAGAGGAAATTAGTGAACTAGCGCAGTTGGATTATGGTAATCCGCGTACCTTTGCCTTGTTGACTTTGTTGTTCCCAGGATTCGATTTTTCACGACACTTTCATGTGGACCACATTTACCCCAAAGGTTTGTTTACACGTAACAAGCTTGCAAAATTTGGTGTCCCAGCTGATCAGCTAGATGAACTCATTGAGGCATCTAACAAGCTGCCAAACCTTCAACTGTTGGAAGGGACTATCAACAATCAGAAGCGGCAAAAAATGCCCCATGAATGGTATGTGCAGCAGTGGCCTGATGTGAATGCAAGACAAGCACATCTGCAATCGCAAGCAATAACATCATTACCTGAACAACTAAACCAGTTTATGGACTTTTATCGCGAGCGTCAGGAAACACTGCTTGCCCGCATTAGAACCGCATTACAACCCGCAAACAGCGTAGAGACAGAATAAGAGGCGCAAGATCATATGAATACGAACAACATTAAAAAATACGCACCAAAAGCGCGCCGCGAATTTATGGATGCGGTTGCTAAACGATTAAATACCTTTGGTATCACCGCAAATAAAAAAGGCGAGCTACAAATTGCAGAAGCGAATCTACAAGGTTCTGTGCTTCAAATCGCCGGTAACAGTTTTGACGGTAAACTGGCTGAGCCCAGAAAACGCATAGTGGCCAGAAGCCAGAAGCTGGGGTATGCACAACTTATTGAACAAGTAGCTTATACCTGGTTCAACCGTCTGTGTGCTATTCGCTATATGGAAATCCATGACTATCTCGGTCATGGTTTTCGTGTTTTGTCGCACCCAGACAACCCTAAAGGATTTGAAATTATCGACCATGCGCAAGACGCTGCGGATGAGCTCGGATTAGATAGAGCTCGCATTATTGAACTCAAGCTTGCGGGCAACAAAGACGAAGAGCTTTATCGTGAATTGTTGTTAGGCCAGTGCCATAAGCTACATGAGGCAATGCCTTTCTTATTTGACGCATTGGACGATGAAACAGAACTTCTGCTACCAGACAACCTAACGCGTACCGACTCAATTCTGCGTGGATTGGTAGACAGCATTCCTGAAGAGGACTGGCAACAAGTCGAAGTGATTGGTTGGCTTTACCAGTTTTACATTTCTGAAAAGAAAGATCAGGTAATGGGTAAGGTGGTCAAGAGTGAAGACATCCCTGCCGCCACCCAGCTATTTACACCCAACTGGATTGTGAAGTACCTGGTACAAAACTCAGTCGGTCGCCAATGGCTGCAAACCTACCCAGACTCTGCCATTAAAACGCAGATGGAATACTACATTGAGCCTGCTGAACAATCTGACGAAGTTAACCAACAGCTAAAAGCTATAACACCCGAATCCATCGAGCCTGAAACCATCAAAGTACTCGATCCCGCTTGTGGCTCGGGCCACATACTGATTGAAGCTTACAACGTACTAAAAGCCATCTACGAAGAACGAGGTTTCCGCTCTCGTGACATTCCAAAGATGATTCTGGAGAACAACCTCTACGGGCTAGACATTGATGATCGTGCAGCGCAGTTATCTGGTTTTGCGCTGATGATGATGGCTAGAGATGACGATAAGCGTATTTTTACCCGTAACGTGCGACTCAATGTACTGTCATTGCAGGAAAGTAACCATATTGATCTACCGACCTTATGGAAAGCACTCAACCTATCGGGAAGTTGGCAAAGCGGCACGTCCCAGGGCTTGTTCTCAGATGAAGAGCAAGATTTAAGCTCGTTCAATGCAGACAACCGTTACCAACTGCTGAAGCGAACATTGGCAAGATTTACTCAAGCCAAGACCTTTGGTTCATTGATTGATGTACCAAGCGATGAGCATGAGCAGCTAAAAGAACTAATGAGTACTCTTTTCGAATTGCAAGAGTCAGGTGACTCAATGCAAAAGCCAGCAGCTAAGCAGTTGATTGAATTTGTTCATCAGGCATTGGTTCTGTCGATTCGTTACGATGCTGTTATTGCTAATCCCCCATATATGGGGAGCAATGGCATGAATGCAGAACTGAAAGATTTTTCGAAGAAAAACTTTCCAAATAGCAAGTCTGATCTGTTTGCCATTTTTATGGAGCGAGCATTTAAATTGCTGTCGCAATATGGATTTAATGCTCAAATAAATATGCAATCTTGGATGTTTTTGTCGAGTTATGAGCAGCTAAGAAGCAATTTATTGGAAGACCATACATTTATAACTATGGCGCACTTAGGCGCTCGTGCCTTTAGTCAGATTAGTGGTGAGGTAGTTCAAACAACCGCTTGGGTTATTCAAAAAGAGCACATTAAGCAATATCAACCTAGTTTTTATAGGCTAGTCGAAGGTAATGAGCAAGAAAAACAAGATGCTTTGCTTAACAGAGAAAATGAATTTTCCGCTACAGTTCAGGAAGACTTTGAAAAGATTGCAGGAAATCCGATTGCTTATTGGGTTAGCAAAGAATTGAGATATACATTTGGTAAATTCAATAGTTTTTCACATTTTTCAGACACTCGTATTGGACTAATTACAGGTGATAACAATCGTTATATTCGACAGTGGCACGAAATTACGCATGCCAAATTAGGTCTAAATTTTACTAGAGACTCATCTAAGAACTCCGGCTGTAAATGGTTTCCTCAGTCAAAAGGAGGGGAATTTCGGAAATGGTACGGGAATAATGACACTGTCGTTGATTGGTCTAATGATGGGTTTGAGCTTCAGACAAGAATGCATGATTCTGGCACAAGAACACTGGCACATAATTTCAATTTAGATAAAATTTTTGATCCTGCAATTACATGGACAAAGATATCTGGTGGATCTTTTTCAGCCCGTTATCAGCCTATGGGGTTCTTATTTAATGATGCTTCTGCAAACGCTTTCCCTAAAAATGAAGATGACTGTTGGGTTCTGCTTGCATTTTTAGCATCTAAGCTACCTGTTGAAATGCTTAAAGCAGTAAATCCTACTTTAAACTTCCTACCAGGTAATATTTCTATACTTCCAATTTCAAATGAAATAATGACCAGTGAAGGTATCAAAAATAGAACTAAAAAGCTTGTCGAAATGGCCAAGGTAGATTGGGACTCTCAAGAAACCTCGTGGGACTTTTGTAAATTGAATTGGGGCATTATTTCTGATACGCCGAGTTTGTTACGTGAATCTTACAATTCCCAACGAAAAAAATGGAGTGAGTATTCTAGTGAGGTTCAGCAATTAGAACAAGATAACAATAAGGAATTAATAAGTGCATATGGCCTTGACGCAGAAATTACTCCGTTAGTTCCTTTGTCAGAAATTACTCTTATGTGCAATCCATATTATCGATATGGTAATAATAGGACCGATGATGAATTAGAACTAATGTTGCGTTGCGATAAAACACGCGAATTAGTTTCATACTCACTTGGTTGTATTATGGGGCGTTATTCCCTCGATCGTGAAGGTTTAGTTTATGCCCATTCAGCTAACGATGGTTTTGAACAGCTAGTTGCCGAAGGAGCTTTCTCAACCTTTCCTGCCGACGAGGATGGCATTATCCCGTTAACTGACCAAGAATGGTTTAAAGATGATGCAACCAACCGGTTCCGTGAGTTTGTTCAGGTGGTTTGTGGTGAGGAATACTTACAAGAAAATCTCGATTTTGTCGCCGAATCACTATGCCTAAACGCCATTAAACCGAAAAAATCTGAATCAGCGCTGGAGACGATCCGCCGTTACTTATCGACTCAGTTCTATAAAGATCATCTGAAGACTTACAAAAAACGACCTATTTATTGGCTGTTTAGCTCAGGCAAACAGAAGGCTTTTGAGTGCCTGGTTTACCTACACCGTTACAACGAGGGCACGCTTTCTCGTATGCGTACTGAGTATGTCACCCCGTTACTAGGCAAATACGATGCGTATGCAGAGCAGCTTGAGAAGCAGATTGAAACGGCAGACTCGACCAGTGAAGCGAACCGCTTCAAGAAAGAGTTGGATGCTTTAATCAAGAAACAGGTTGAGCTACGAGAGTTTGATGACAAGCTAAAACACTACGCAGATATGCGTATTTCACTGGATCTGGATGATGGTGTGAAAGTGAATTACGGCAAGTTTGGTGATCTGTTGGCTGATGTTAAGGCCATTACCGGTTCGGCCCCGGAGGTTAACTAATGCAGATTAGCGAACTGGCACAAGGTGTCGCTGCCAAGCTCGAACAAAGCCGTATTGTGTTTTGGTACGACCCAGAGCAAAGCTTTACTGAAGAGCTTGAGCATTTAGCTAATTCTTTATCGCTTGCAAAAGAATCAAGTGATAAAGCGGCAGATATAACTGCTAGGGTACTGCCAAATGATTTGACCATCCTCAATATGGGCTATGAGTCTGTATTGGCAGTGAAAAAACGCATTGAAGTAGATGAGCGTGAAGCTAAATTCCTTATCTATTTTCCAAGCGCTGAGCCAGAGCCTGACCGCGATTGGTTGCTAGACGTGCGTTTGTATAGCGAGCAGTTTTTTGCTGATCACAGCTCAATGCTGCTTAATGAGCTGGGTATCCCGAAAATGGCGCTACGCACGCACATTCGTAAGCGCCAGAGCTTTTTTGCCAATAAACAGCGCATAGCCGGTTTAAAAAAGTGGGTGACTGAGAACGAAGACGAACTGTCGTTAGACAGGAAGATGATGGCAGTGGTTGTAAAAGCTGATTCTGCGTCTTTGTCGGACATTCTGCTTGGGTTACTACGCGAATATGCGGCTTATATCGAAGATGAAAGCCTTGGCCAACCTTTATGGAGCCAGCTATTAAAGTTTGATCTTGAGACCTCACTCTGGGCATATCTGAGTGAGGGTTTTGGCTATACAGTCGAAGAGCCAACCTTCTCAGACTTCGTGTTGAAATTGTTCTGTACTGAATTCTGGAGCCAAATTGAAGGCGTTGAACGCGATTGGTTGCTTAACAATGTTCTAAAAAGCGCTTCAGGCCGGGCAACAGCCTTGGCGTTTATGGTGAGCTGGCGCGACAGCCGCTCCTTCGCCGCCTACTACGAAAGCATCTCTAAGGTACTTAGCCAACAGCTGGAAATTTCGACTCGTGCTGGCCAGTACCATCCGGTTGAGCTTATCGAATGCGAAACGTTCGAAGCTGTGGAGCAGGCCATAATCCGTGGTTTAGTTCGTGATTTGCTCGATAGCAGTAAAGCGCTAGACCGGGTTCAGTTTGATACGGTCTTATCAAGACGTCTTGCTAGCCACTGGACATTGTCACGCAAAGAATACTTCGCAATTTATGAAGCTATCCGCAACGCTGAAGAGTTAATGCACTTGCGAAATCGCTATGTGGACGGGTTCCACTTTGATAACGCGAAAGCAATGTACGACGCCTATACCACAGACATTTATCGTTTTGACCAGGCTTACCGTTTGTTCAATGAACATGTGCACTCTGTATTGAGTAAAGGTGCAGACATACTGCGTCAGCTCGACGACGAAGTCGAAAGCATTTATACCAACTGGTACTTATATGAGCTTGGCCTTGCCTGGGATCGTCACTTGGCCAATGAGAAATTACTTGAAAAGTGGCAGATTTCTGGCGTACCGCACCAGTATGACTTCTATGAAAAAGAAGTTCGCACACGACTGAGTCTGAAACAGACAAAACGAGTGTTTGTGATCATCTCTGATGCCCTGCGTTTTGAAATTGCGAATGAGCTTGGCGCTATCATTAACAACGAGAAGCGATTTAAGGCTGAGGTGTTTACGCAGTTGGGCGTTTTGCCGAGTTATACCCAACTTGGGATGGCGGCATTATTGCCTCATAAGGCGCTCAGTTACCAGCCAGAGCAAGGCACGGCTGTTTATGTGGATGGTATTTCTTCACAGGGTCTAGACAACCGCAACGCCATCCTACAAAAAGTAGGTGGTATGGCAGTGAGTTCTAAGGAACTGATGAGCTGGAGTAACCAGGAGGGGCGTGACAAGGTTCGAGACGTAGAAGTAGTTTATATCTATCACGATACCATTGATGCGATTGGTGATAAGGCTGCAACTGAAGAGAAAACGTTTGAAGCCTGTCGTAGTGCCATTGAAGAGCTAAAAGATCTCGTTGGGCGGGTCATCAACCGTCTAAACGGCAGCCGAGTTGTGATCACCGCTGACCATGGCTTCCTCTTCCAACAAAAAGCACTTGTAGCGGCTGACAAAACCTCGTTGAAAACCAAACCTGCTGGCGCGATAGAAGCCAAGAAACGTTATATCGTTGGTAATAACTTGCCTTCAGATGAAGCCTGTTGGAAAGGCTCAATAAACGATACGGCTCATGGCTCTAGTGATACCGAGTTCCTGCTTCCAAAAGCGGCTCAACGCTTCCACTTTGTTGGTGGTGCCAAGTTTGTGCATGGCGGAGCGATGCTACAGGAAGTATGCGTCCCGGTACTGCATGCGCGAGAGCTGCAAAAAGAACAAGCAGCAAAACATGAGAAACAACCGGTAGGTGTTGTTGCAGCCACTCAGCCCATCAAATTAGTAAACAATATCGACAAGGTCAGATTTATTCAGACAGACCCTGTAGGCGAGCGTTTTGTCGCACGGTTGTTGGATGTCTATATCGTCGATGCACAAGGTAATGAAGTATCCAGTCGTGAAACGATTAACTTTGATAGCGTGAGTAAAGTTATGGATGAGCGTACTCGCGAAGCTAGGTTAAAGCTTATTGGCTCTCAGTTCGACAGGAACGCTCAATACACATTAGTTCTTGAGAATGCGGAAATGAGAACCCGTTATAGCCAATACGCGGTAACCATTGATTTGGCATTCCAAGATGATTTTTTCTAAGGCGCTGAGGTGAAACATGACAACTGATTTTTCACAAGATCATAAAGACGAAAAAAATCAGATGCAAAGCGCCGATTTAGACGCATTGCTCAACCAATATTTTAAAGGCCGTGTCGTTCGAAAAGATCTGACAAAGCAATTGAAAGAAGGCGCTAACGTCCCTGTCTATGTGCTTGAGTATTTACTAGGCATGTATTGTGCGTCCGATGACGACGAAGTTGTAATGCAAGGCCTTGATAATGTGAAAAAAATCTTGACTGAGAACTATGTCCGACCAGATGAAGCGGAGAAAGTGAAGTCACTGATCCGTGAACGCGGCATGTTTAAAATCATCGACAAAGTAAGCGTTAAGCTCAATCAGAAAAAAGACGTCTATGAAGCTGCGTTGTCGAACCTGGGTATCAAGGATGCCCTTGTACCGACCAAAATAGTACAAGACAACGAAAAATTATTAACTGGCGGCATCTGGTGCATTATTACCGTGCAGTATTTCTTTGAGGAAGGTCAGAAGACATCACCTTTCTCCATTATGAGTTTAAAACCGATACAAATGCCGTCCATGAACATGGATGAGGTGTTTTCAACCAGAAGACATTTTAGTACCGATCAGTGGATGGATGTGTTGCTTCGTTCCGTGGGTATGGAGCCAACCAACTTAGAGCATCGGGTGAAATGGCATCTTATCACTCGCATGATCCCATTCGTTGAAAACAACTACAACGTTTGTGAGCTCGGACCAAGAGGGACAGGTAAAAGCCATGTCTACAAGGAGTGCTCACCAAACTCATTGCTTGTCTCGGGCGGACAAACAACTGTGGCGAACTTGTTCTATAACATGAGCTCGCGCCAAGTTGGGTTGGTCGGAATGTGGGATGTTGTCGCCTTTGATGAAGTAGCGGGTATTAACTTTAAAGACAAAGACGGCGTCCAAATAATGAAAGATTATATGGCGTCAGGGTCTTTTGCCCGTGGTCGTGATTCAATTGAAGCGAAGGCTTCTATGGTATTCGTCGGTAACATCAATCAAAGCGTTGAGACACTGGTGAAGACCAGTCATCTGTTGGCACCTTTTCCTGAAGCCATGATTGACACTGCTTTTTTTGACCGTTTCCATTCCTATATTCCTGGATGGGAAATACCGAAGATGCGTCCTGAGTTTTTCACCAATAGTTACGGATTAATCACAGACTATCTTGCTGAATACATGCGTGAAATGCGCAAAAGAAGTTTTGCGGATGCTATCGATAAGTTCTTCAAACTCGGTAATAACCTTAATCAGCGTGATGTAATTGCTGTACGCAGAACTGTTTCGGGCTTGTTAAAGCTACTACACCCCGACGCACAGTACACAAAAGATGATGTAAGAGCCTGCCTGACCTATGCGCTGGAAACTAGACGTAGAGTCAAAGAGCAATTGAAAAAGCTTGGCGGAATGGAATTTTTTGATGTGCACTTTAGCTACATCGATAACGATTCATTAGAAGAATTCTTCGTCAATGTACCGGAACAAGGTGGCAGCAAGCTAATTCCTGAGGGCTTACCTCGCGCTGGTGTCGTGCACTTGGTTACTCAGGGAAGCACTGGGCAGCTTGGGTTATATCGCTATGAAACCCAGATGATGGCTGGTTCTGGTAAACACTCAGTGTCTGGCCTTGGTTCGAATACCGCAGCGAAAGAAGCTGTGCGTGTTGGCTTTGATTATTTCAAAGGTAACCTGAATAGAATCAGTGCGTCGGCGAAGTTTTCTGATCATGAGTATCACCTCCATGTTGTTGAGCTCCACAATACGGGGCCAAGTACAAAGTCATCGCTCGCTGCATTAATTGCGTTCTGTTCAATTCTGATGAACCGACCGATTCAAGAGCAGATGGTTGTTTTGGGTGAGATGACTTTAGGTGGTGTCGTCAATCCTGTTCAAGATCTTGCAGGCAGTCTTCAGTTAGCTATGGACAGTGGCGCAAAGCGTATTTTGCTCCCAATGGCCTCAGCCTCAGATATTCCAACGGTTCCTGCTGAGTTGTTCTCAAAATTCCAGATCAGCTTTTATGCAGACCCCGTCGATGCCGTGTTTAAGGCGCTTGGGGTTAATTGATTAGGTGTCGTTTGACGCGCCATTTTATGGAGTCATTACAGGTATGTTTACCAAAGCTCGTTTCTTTAAATGTGGAGTGACCACGCTCCGGTAGACAGTTTCTGTCCTCACTGCGAGGCCTTTTCGAAGGCCTCCGGGCTGACGCCGCCGAGATGACTGTGGCGCCGGGCCCGGTTGTAGAACACTTCAATATAATCGAAAATATCCGCCCGGGCCATGTCCCGGGTTTTGTATATCCGCTTCCTGATGCGCTCTTTTTTGAGTGAACTGAAGGCTTTGTTGAATAAATCGAACTTTTGCTGAGTTGAAGGATCAGATCACGCATC
>OGLZ01000755.1_pt1 | contig 19092 bp, 14 predicted proteins | sample 1572991 | NCBI WGS metagenome assembly OGLZ01 (sample SAMEA2581893, study PRJEB24529) | metagenome | biome: Human gut stool | place: China | collected 2011 | reverse complement strand
GAATGTGGGGGCTTTAATCTTCATAGTCACACTTTTCGGTAGTGTGCTAATTATATCATATCACCCACCTTTTGTGCAGAGGTTCCTTAACATTCTCAAATGTCGCGCAACAATGGATTGAAGATCGAGAATGTCACGGTTACTGGGTTAATAACATCAGAGAGCCAAAATGCACTATCCAAATTTTAGAAAGGAATGTTTATCCTTTTATTGGAAAAACTCACATCGAAGAAATTAATCCTGAGATGGTAAGGACTATCCTCGAACCCATATGGCAAACTAAACCAAGCACAGCAAAGAAAGTAAAAACCTATCTTCGACAGATTTTTCAATGGGCTATCGCATTAAAAAAGAGAAAGGACAAAGAAAATCCCGCTCAAATGGACGGGACTTTAGGCGTCCTGATGGAGCCTCTACAAAAGAACAAGAAGGAAAAACAAAATTATGCTTCTTGTCCTGTTGGTGATATTCCTCAGCTAATGGCCGAGATTCACTCTTATAACTCAATTTCTGCCCGTGCTTGTGAATTCTCTATTCTGACTGCTTCCCGCTCTAAAGCAGTTAGATTCGCCCAATGGAAAGAATTTGATCTGGAGAAAGGTATTTGGCTAATTCCGGTAGAGCACGACAAAATCAAAGCACCCAACAGGGACCGAACAATCTTTCTTTCCAAACCAGCTTTGACCCTGCTCAAAAATTTACCTCGATTTAACGACTCAGAACTAGTTTTCCCAAGCAATCGGGGCTCTCATCTGTCAGATTGCGGGATCAATATGTTTCTACGCGGTCTGCATGAGAAGAGATTAGCTGAAGACGGCGTCGGCTGGATAGACCCGATCAAGACGGAAAAGACCGGAGAGCCATGCACTATTACGGTTCACGGCACGGCTCGCGCTACATTCCGCACTTGGGCTAAGGATGACGAATTAGGCAATAACCGTAAGTTTGACCAAGAAGCCGTAGAGCTGTGTTTACTGCATTCAAAGAACGATGCTTACAACGGAGCATACGACCGAGCAAGGCTGGAAAAGGAAAGACGCTTCGTAATGGACTGCTGGGGCAAATACTGCTACAGCCGTTTGGGTAAATAGACTCAGTATTTCACTCTCTGGAATTGCGGGGCTTTTATTAACAAAACCCCGCAATGTAACTTATTGTTTTTAATTGCGTTTATACTATTTACGGGGAGTTGCAGGGTTTTATTTATAGCAAAGTCAAAAATTTGTCAGAATCAAAAATAACTTCTTTAAATTGAATAAATATTTTTCACTCGTGACACTTTTTCCAGTCCCGGCAAAAAATCCCCGCAAAACCCCGCAAACCCCGTAGTGTTGTTTAAATTCAATGAGTTACATTGCAGGGTTTCTACAGCAAAACCCCGCAAATTCTCCGATCTTTAGAAATTCTCCATTTTGCACGCACAAAAAAATAAGGAGCCGCACGGTCTTGTGAGACTCCTCTCTAACTTTTGATCCGCCCTATAGGTGGAATTTGCCAAACGACATCAGTCTTTGATTTAACTGCTGTAGTTTTTCTTCAAAAGCCTCATCGGCTTTTGCTTCAGCTTCTAAGAAAGCCTCTCTCAAACGATCATAGGTTTTCTGATGCATTCCCTTTGGCTTAATCCAATACTCGCCTCCCAGCTTCTCTTTGAGCTTAAGAGCCTTATTGCGTAGCCTCTCAAGTTCGTCCTCATTCTCCGAGGGATAAGCCAAATGTCCGCAATGCCGACAACACCAAACATCAGACAAGTACACTGAGCAGACACGGCGCCGGCAGTGAGGACACTCAAACCAATACTGATAACCTCCGAATCGGCACGGAGTTTTCAGTAACTTGATTTCTACCTCCTTATCCTCCCATGGTCCGTCGTTGCGGCTTTCTTTATAAATCAGTCGAATGCTGTCTTCCTCAACCAGGACTTCCATTCTTCCCCACGGTTTACCGTTGCGGCTCCAATTGAGCGTTTTAACTCCTTTGCTTTTCAACAAACCGTGCTTATTCATCCATCGAACATTTAAGAAGCGAAGGTTTGTAATCAGCTCTCTTTCCCCGACACGACCACTGCCATATCCGCCCATCTGTCTTTCTCCCAAATATTTTGTTAATTCCGTACTCAAAAGTACCTTCTACATCCGCTTCATCCTTGATTTACGAGGCTTGAGGGGCGTTCCCGGAAAGACTCTTTAACTTGATCAGCATGGCCAGTGTTCGTTCATATTTACGGTCCAAATGAGCTTCATATCTGGCAAAAGAATCAAAATTAACCTGATTAATGGCGTTTCCTAGTGCCTGTTCTTTGATTTCAGAGACATGGTGAGTAACTGCCAAAGTCTGTTCAATGGCATTTTTAGCCTTCCCCGATAGGAAGACTGATAGCCCGTACCTGTCGTGTTGAGCATACTCATCTGAGTACCAAAGATTAAGTAAGAAGTCTCCGAGGCATTCTTCAGCTCTTTTTGTGCAGTTTCTTCCTCCCTGCAATAGGATTTCTTCTGCCTGATGTCTTTTTTGCTCTTCGACTTCCAGCGCTTTACTCCTTTCTTCCAGCTCCTCAGCTGAGAGCTTCAAAAATTCTCTCGCTTCTATTTTCTCGTCCTCAATATGCAGAGACAGAGGAGCCGAGCTGTTTAAAAGCCTTTGGGAGAGATTCAAGGCGTTTGAAAGTCCATTATTGATTTTGGCGTTCTCCGCTTTCAGCAGTCGTTTCTTTCGCCATACGATAGACGCCAGCTCTTCAACTAAAGTGCTCTCTGTAGCATTAGCAGGAACAAAGTCTGCTTCGTACTGTGCCAATAAATCGTCAAACTCTTCTTTTGATTCATGCGGCAGGACGGCTTCTTTAGAAAGAATCCCATGTTTAACCGCGTTTAAGCGTCTTACTTGATAAGTCTTTTCCATGATGGATTACTCCCGACGATTGCGAATAGAAAGTTGATACTTAGGTTGCTTGGTATGTGCGTCTACTGAGACAAGATTTAATCGAATGCCATCAACCGTCCATCCGACTTTTTTCTTGAGCCACCAACCCAGACGGTTGCGATTGACGCTGCATCCGTCAAAGCAACCAACATCCTCAAGAGGTTCTCTTAAGATTGTTGAATCAATAGAACGAGTAACGCGTTGGAAAATATCCTTTGTTGTAAACGAAGCCTCACCAAACTCCCGTCTTAACCCGTCAAAAAAACTTCCCACCTGAACTCTTTCCGGGTCATCATTCATAGCCGCAAACACCTTTTTTACCGGGTCAGGCAGTCCCAGCCAGAGCAGTGGTTGCCGACACCATGCAGACCACTTTTCAAAAGAATTAAGGTTCGGACAATCCGAGTGCGGCTTACCGGCGTGAATCCATGCGGAAATGATTGTTAAAGCACAATTGACGTAATGTTCTCGATTCTCTCGGACCTGTTGCAGCAGATTGGGATTTTTAAAGGTTCGTGAAGCCGGTATCTCTTCTTTTGCATCGATACAGATAGGAACGGTTCGTCTAGTCATATCCCCGACCGGCGCCACATTATTGCCGTTAGCGAGGATCAGCGCTTTGGTTCCCACCGTTGCTGTTCTGGACTCTCCCAATACCCGTCCGGTCAATGTTTCTGAGGTAATTGCTGAGCACAGATACTTATGCGGGTAAAGATCAGTGGTCAGATTATCGAAGAACAATACTGACGGAGCTTTGAGCAATTCCGCTAAAAGAAGTTTCTCGCACTCAGTCGAGTCTTTAGGAAAAGCGATGGGAGAGGGTTTCTCCGCTGTAGCCATCAGAGAGATCAGCTCTGAAAGAACTCCCTTGCCGGTCCCGGGCTGATGCGCCTTGACTAAAAACATCGGAGCAAACGGAAGCAGAGTTCTTACCGAGGCCGTCAGCATTGCACAGAGTGCCGCTGATTCATCACAGGAATCTTCAAACTGAAACTCTTCCAATAACTTCTTTAGCTCAGCTAACGCCTTTTGAGCATCGCCCAAAAATGGTTTTTCGACCAAGCGATATTTCTCAGCATCATACGAGCAATAAAGCCGCGTTTTTGGGTGGTACCCCCTCTCAAGGTCAATTTTTCCGTCCTCTCTTAAGATGGGCTGTCTTGCAATCGCTTCGATCTCCGGCAGGAATTTATGCTTCTGACTTTCCAACAGTGCAGTCAGGCATTTGGCAGAAGGGTCCATCGGAACACATCTTTTGGCTCTTCCGTCATATCTCTGCCAGCGAGACAGCCTTGCCATTTCGATTGAAAGATCATGGATGTTTACTTCTTTGAGTGTCGAACTTCCCTGTTGCTGACATACCGTAACTACTCGTCCCGCTCTTTGGTAAAACAGACTGGTCCCCGCAAGAATCCTTTCTGCGGCTTCAACGATTCTGTTGATTTCTCCGGGACTCACTAAGATTCGATCCTTCATATAGGCATCTTCCGGCTCAATCCTAAGAACCTCTAAAAGATCGGAAATGTTTCTTTCCTGACAGTGAGCGTGCTGACACTTAAATGAGCCGATTGGATGTTCCTCATCGGGCTCCCAGTAGCAGGCCCCGGAATCAACTTGATCGGTGTGTTCGTCTGTCCATGGACAAGTAATGTCATACTTCCACGGCTCTATCTCTGATTTAATCAGCCCTCTGGACCTGAGAGATTCCACTACAATATTGATCGATGGTTTTGGCTTCCAAACTGCATTACCGTCATAAGAGCATTGCACCGTTTTTGCTTTGGCCGGCAACGGTGCCTTTGCTTTCTTGACTTCAGACAAAGAAATATCGTAAGCCTCCATAAACTGCTGTAGGCCGTATCTTCTCTCAGGTTCCCACAGTCTCATCCGACAACAGAAAGGCGGCTCAGTTTTGGTGTTTGAAGCATAAGGAAGACGCATCAATCTTGTAGAGGGGCCCCCGGCGCCGGGGTCACTTAATCCCTTGCGGATGATCGCTTTACTCAATGCGTCTGCTGTTTGCTTGTCGGTAATCGGTTCAGTCAAGATATAACCGACTTGAAAGTTTCCTTCTGAGGTTTCCAACACCCATGACGGAGCGAGTTTAATTTGGCTCCAAGGAATTTGAGCTTTGGTTTTACCGTCTACCGGTTGAGCCACTACATCATCAAGGGCAATAACGAATTGACCGACAAACTGACTTTTCTTCCTTCGATACTTTCCGTGTTCGTCAGGGTGAAAAGCCGAGATAGAAAAGTAAGAGTTGCAGTTAATGTCTTTGGGTTCGTTTACCTTGTCCCAAGCAAAGCCATACCAATCAGCAGGACGAGCAGTTGCGGGAGAGTGATTAAAAGAAACGCACACAGGCAGGCAAACGGTTCCAATAAGTTCGGATGCTTGGCAAAAAATGCTCTCAAGAAATTCATGGTTGGATACCTCAATCGGTTGCGAAGAAAGAATGGCGGGAGAAAGAGTGCTGACAGAACTAGACATTTGCCGCTCCTTCTGCCAAGTGAACACGGTCTTTCACTAACCGCGTAACCAGCGATTTGATTTCTTCATCCGTTTTACCCAGAATGCGCGCAATATTGACCGCGTTGATTTCGCTTTCAACCCATCCGACACTGCGGGGACCGAGTTGAACCGAGGGAGGCAGAAGCCCTTTTGAAACCTGAGAGTAAAAACTTGAACGGGGCAGGCCCGTAGCCTGCTGAGCCTGCAAGGCTCTTAATATCTTTAAAGCCATGTTTGGACTCCTTTAGAAGTCTGTTAAACATGGCTCTCATTAAGCCTACAGTAACTTACTTTCGATAGATACTTTTTTGAAGCCCGTATTTTCAGGGCTTGCGGGAATTATTTTTATTTTTTTACTGTGAAAGAATTATGCCTCTCCATCATTTCTTTCAAATACTTTTCCTTTAGCTTGAGGATAGAACGATCGCTTCTTGCCGCTTTCAACTCGTTCTCGATTGTGCTGAGGGATACTCCTTCTTCTTTGGCAATAGTTTTGTATATCGGACTAATGCCAATTAGCCTATAAAATTCCACCGCGGCTAATAAACGCGCTCTTCTCTGTTCTCTCGGTTCATCGGATTTATCCGCACAAAGTAAAAATTGTTTTTGAGCCGACTGTAAAACATAGGAGTGCCCATCAAAGCCAATCACATCTTTTACCTCAAGAGTGTTTTCACCAATTCTCAAAAGCCAGTGAAAGTTCTGATAAAGCAACTGTACAGTCAGTCTCATCTTGCCGGAGTGAACAATACCAATCACTTCCCGTTGCATGTTTGTTTCTTCATTTGTGCCAGCAAAGTAGGGTTTGCAATCAAATAATTGATATAAGAAATTCTTCACATTTTCCAAAGAAAATTGATAACCCCTCATCTGTTCATCAGAAACGGGAATTCTTCCGGTATCTTCCCTCTGTTGGCAGATAATCCAATACCGACCGCCCCTTTGCACGACAGGAACTTCTGAACACGAGTATTCACAGTTGTCACATTGAATTGCCCTGATTGGAGGTGCTTCTCTGAGAAGTCCTGCCCGCACAAGAGCTTCAAATTGTACCGGCGCCCACTTTAAGGCTTCGTACTGACTGATAACAACAGAGGGCTCTTTATCGCTGATAAGTGATAACAAAACGCACAGCGGCTCATCTTTATTCAGAGGTTCTACGATTTTCTTCTTAGGTCTGCCCGCCATCGGTCAAATCCTTTGGCTCAATCCCGGAGTCAATCAGCATTTTTCTGAGTACGGCGTGCGTTCCTTCCCGATGTAGATTGCACAAATTCGGAGTTGTCAGACGAATCGTTTCTGTTACTTCTTTACCGTCTTCGTTAAGCACCACAACTTTAAGCTCTACTTGTGTGACAAAGAATCCCTCTAAAGGACAAGCCTTGGAAAAAGACTCCAAAATCTCGTAAATCTTCTCCGGCTGTTTCTTCCACATCGGAGATTCCAGTACTACTCGGCTGTCCCATGTATACCGTCTGGTTAAGCGTATTTTAGAAATTGCCACGCTCTGAATAATGGAAGACGGCTCGTATCGAAATTTAAAGTTTGGGTTCAGTAACGGCGCCAGTTCATATATTCTGCTGTCTTTCTCGTTTTCGGGAAGTTTCTCTATGCCTAAGATGGTCTGAGCAAAAAGCTCCTGTATTTCAAAGGTTCTGACTTTGTTGCCTTTGCACATCAGGTCCAAAGTTCCCTCGTCTTGGACATAGATAAAAATAACGGTATAGGCTTGTTTAGCAACTCTGGCAGAAAGCTGATTGCCGTTCCACTCTAAGACCTCTCGGGAGTAATCCTCGGGATAAGCAAAAAAGTAATCCTGATTCCTGCGTCTCAGTGCCTCCACTCGGCAATTCTTCCCTTTGCCGTCATGCTCAAAGAAATAGTCTCCTAACCTTTTTGCTAAAGCCTCTATTGCTTCCGGCGCCGTTTCTGCTTTTAGATGTCCGAAGCCTTTGCGTTTTTTCCACCAATTCTGAGGGAGGCTGTCAGAATGGTGAAACAAGCAGGCATTGTCCCATAGCTCCGGTCGGTTCAAAAACGTATAAAAGACACGCTTGTTCAAAGGGAAGTCTTCCCATTGGGCTAAGATTTTCTCGTGGCCTCCGTCTTGGAACTCGGCTTCATCCAATATGGCTCTGATTCCTGCTTCATCCGCCATGTCGTTAATCTTTATAAAGTCTCTTTCGGCAGAAACTTTGATCTCTTGCGGAAGATTCTTCCAATCAGCCAACCGGCGTTCAAATTCTGTTTGCTCTGAACCGTCGTCAGGCACTCCAAAAGCAATTTCATGCTTTACTGCAAAATACTCGCGAATTAAGTCCGCAGGCATTTTGCGGAAAAAATTCCTGATTTCAAAACTTCCTAACATAAACCCTCCAAAACTTAATCACTCTCTTTATCTAGAGAATGAATTTTTAAAGCCGGTAATGCTTTCACGATCTTCATCGTTTCGAGACTGACTGTAATCACTTTAAGGAACAAGTCGTAAGGATAGGCAGGGTCACCCAATTCCTCTCCATACTGATTGAAGTCATTAACAATGCCGCTATCTTTATCAATAGAGATACGACACCTTTCTACGATCCAATCCAAAGCACTCTTCTTGTTTACCACATATTCCTGAGCTTCCAAAGGAATATTCTCAATCGTGATGTCTTCGTTATAAATCAAACGGGTTTTATCTTTTGCGGCATTCCCTGTTTTTCCGGCAATCTTACCCCACTTCATCTGCGTCACTCGGAAAGTGTTTCCTTCACGCATCTTCACTGTCACGCCTTTATAGCGAGGCTGTTTCTCAAAATTCACGTGCCAATCCGCTAATATTCTTCCTGCCCTGGAAAATGCCTTGAAGTCTTCATAAGTCGCAACTCTCGGGATTCGAGGAAGTTCTTTACTCAGGTTGTTCGCATATTTCGTTCTGTAGTCCTGACTATGCAAAATCCCGTAGATGTAATAAAACAAGTCATCCTTTGTGATCGGATTATTCGGATAGACCTCCTGGAAATGAGCTAGTGCCTCGTCCGTAATGGCGTCTTCTTTCACAAATCCGTCTGAGGAAGGCTTCTTATCGACAGTTGCAAACAAATCTTCTTCTAGACCTTCGGAAGGTTCCTTCGTTGGTTTGTAGATGTACCGAGGGAAGCATTGAGATTTTTCGACAAAGTCCAGGCACGGAATTTGATTAACCATCAAACAAGAAAACTCCTTGGCGCCGACCCCCGTTACGCAGATGGCAAGGTTTTCAGTTGACATAGCTGGAAAGAGCTGAGGAGTGTGATAGAGACTATTTATCCAAAATTTATTGAAGTATAGTTTCTGAGAAACAAATGGACGATAAATAGAAGGTCTCACAAAAGACTTCGAGAAATTTTCGGCTCTTATTCCTTTCTTTAAACCGTTTAAAGTTGCCACATCCCACTTGAGTAACCGATTGTCCAGTGTTCGCGAAAAGTTTTGGGGATCTTTCTTGTATCTTTGAACTTCCTCGTTGTAAGTATTAATACAAGTCTGAATAGAATCTTCTAGCCTTTTCGAAGAAGAGTTGTAACACCAAGCATCCTTATTTGTTTTGACTCCGAATGAAAACGTCTTGAATACAGCTTTTTCTTGCGTTTTTTTACCATCGACTCTCATAAAACAAGAATAAGAATCATCCCTTTGATTCAACCAATCACCATGTTTATCCGGATAAATCCTTTGCCATTTAATCTTAGAAATCGACTTGGCTTTTACTATTTGCGAAAGTTTCTCCTCTCTAGTTAGGTAGTCATCAACGGCATGGAAATAAATCTTGCCTTTTTCAGGATCATCCGGATTCTTGACAAGAAGAACTATTGCAACGGGAGCGCGACTTCCTTCTCCAAAAATCTTTCCCCCTTCTTGGCGTGATCTTTCTCCTGATGTTCTTTGATTTCCCTTCAAATGGAAGATATAAATTGAATTGAACTCTTCAGCCATGCATTTGCGCATGCCGTCTGCGCTGTTGGTTTCGATCCAGCCTGCGTTTGTCACAAAGCCAATGACGCCTTTCTCTTTAATCCGGTCAGATGCCCAGCGGTAGGCTCGAATGTAAGAATCGTAAAGGGAGTTTTTTAATCCTTTTTTACCCTCTTTAATATATGTTTCTGCCAGCCTTTTGTCCAATTTTTCATAGTGTTCGTTTGCGTTGTCATCATTTTGGCTTTCCTGACCAACCGAATACGGCGGATTCCCAATAATCACCCGAATATCTAAATCATTTGCTTTAGCTAATCTCGCATTGTTCTCTGCCAGTGATGTGCTGAACAAAGTCTTCGCATTGTGGTCCGCAAACGTATCGGTCCAAATCATTACGGGATTCGGTTCATATTCCTGCCCGGGCACTAAGTCATGGAAAGTGGCTTCCAAATTCATAGAGGCCACGTAATAGGCCAACGGCACAATTTCCTGCGCGTGAATGTCATTGTTGAATTTCTGTGGCAAATGCTCTTTTGGAATCAAGCCGCTTTGCATCAGCCTTGTCAGGAATGTCCCAGTCCCTGTAAACGGATCAAGAATGTGCACGTTAGGAGAATCTATAGTCGTGCCAAATTCCTTCTGGAGAATATCCGCTACCGAGTGGTTAATAAAGTCCACCACCGGGACAGGGGTATAGATGATTCCCAATTTATCCCGCATCTTTGGAAAAGCGAACTTAAAGAACTTATCAAATAATTCGATGATGACTGTCTGACGGTCTTCTGCTGTTTTAATGTTTTTAGCTCGCACCCTTACCGAGTTATAGAAGCCCTCCAACAGCTTAGTAGCCGATTGCAAACCCTCTTTATCAAGGGCATCCAACATCTGCGTCATTGCCCTTGAAATTGGATTCTTCTCCGTAAACGGAAATTCAGAGAACAGAGCGTCCATGACCGGTTTTGTCACAATGTGCTGACCGAGCATATCCAGTATCTCTTCTCTGGATAATTCTCCGTTCAGGGTATTCTTAAGTTCTGTCGAGAAGGCTTCAAACTTCTTTCTGGACGTCTCGTTTTCCGGTTTGTCTAATACAGTTTCAATGTGCTTAACCTGTTCTTGGCAAATCCTGCCTACATCTTCAGCCCAGTCAGACCACTCCTTGCGATTGCCAACTTTCTTGACGATTCTGGCTCTGATATCTTCTTCCAAAATCATGTCCCTGCCCAGAGAAAGTTCCATCTGTTTTGCCTCGTTGTCCTTTCGCTTTTTGGGAGGCTTGCGCTTGATTCCTCCGTTATTCCGGCCCGTAGCGACTTTTCTCGTGAACTTCTTATCTGTGAGACAAATGACTTCCAGCTTTTCAGAATTGATCGTCTTTAACTGACCGTCCACCATAGAACCAAAGTCCTCATCAATGGACTTCAAAGCGCGAAGCACCTGCCAAACCGTCTGAAAGTCTTTGTTGTTATCCAGAACATAATCCGCCGGAATCCCTGCTGGTGTGACAATCGGAATAATGACGTAGCCTCTCTCTTTTTTAGTGTCCTTTGAGGTACGCATGACACGACCTACGGTTTGCACCACATCGACCATCGATTTGCGTGGGGAGAGGAACATTACAGCATCCAAAGCCGGAACATCGACGCCTTCCGAAAGGCATCGTACATTAAAGAGAATCTTACAGTGTCCATCTTCCGGCGCCGCTTTAAGCCACTCTAATCGATTGGCTTTTTCCGTTGCGTCCATTGAGCCGTCAATGTGTCGAGTGTCGCAAATAAGGCTATTTTGTTCGATGAAGAACTCTTTATTTAGATATTTGGTTTCTTCCCGAAGTTTGTCTTTGAACCGCTCTATCGTCTCTTGAAACTCATCTGTAAACTGCTTAGAAGAAACTTTGTCATACTTGTCTGACGGATTGATGACCTGAGCAAAACCAACCGCTCGTTTCATGGGTTGTAAGTCATCTCCTAGAGACACTTCTCCTTGTAAGTCTCTTTTTGACAAAGCACGCCAGCATCCAATCACCTTTGCGGCATTAGATACCGACAAGCCTCCTTCAGCTCCTAAAATCAGTTCATTCGGATTGTTTTTATCTCCTATCAAGGACTCACTGACTGTAAGAACAATGACTTTGTAATCGACCAAACTACCCAGTCTGACCGCTTCGGTGAAATTGATGGAATGGAAAGTTTTGCCATAGATTTCTTCATCATCCATAGAGTAAAGAACAATGTCTCCGTCTTCATTCTGCTTTTTTGCATCGCTCCCATAAATCTTCGGAGTTGCAGTCATGTAAAGGCGCTTTTTTGCCGCAACGTAGTCATTGTTATGGATGCGAGTGAAGACGGCTTCTTTTTCATCCGTAAAGTGTCCTCCGGCAGTGCGGTGGGCTTCATCACAAACGACCAAATCAAATTCTCCGATGGGATCGGTTTCCTGCGTTTGCGCCTGATGAATAACATCAATGGATTGATATGTGGAAAAAACCACAGTCATGGCGTCTTTTCTTTCTCTGGCAACCTTAATTTGTTTGCAGAGACTTCTTGCATCAGTCGTTGCCGGATAAGCCAGCTCACTGCCTACGGTCAAATATTCCAAGTCTTCTAAGTCCGCCTTTCCGGTAGAAGAATCTGAGCAGACCGCAAAAGCATTAATGGGATAAACACATTGTTGTTTCCAATCGGTAAGCGTCTGAGAGAGCAGAGATAAGGACGGAACTAAAAATAAAACCATCTTACCGGCGCCGGCCTGTTTTTCTGCTATCTTCAAGGAAGTATAGGTTTTGCCAGTCCCGCAAGCCATAATCAATTTGCCTCGGTCAGCATCCTTAAATCCTGCAATAACGTTCCGAATCGCTTCTTTTTGATAGTCACGTGGTGTGCGCTTAGGAACCTCTTTGAGTTCACCTTTTAAGTAAGCAGCCCAATCCACGGTGGAACTTGCCAAAATCTCTCTCGTAATCAAAGTAACGGGAGGTGTTTGCTGTTGGAATTCTTCTTTGACGTTATCTGTCCAGTTCTCATTCGTTGCTACCAAAAAGCGTCTTGTAAAAAACGGCTTACTGGAAGAGGCAATAAAAGAATCGACTCCCGACTTTGGAACGGTTGCTTCCTTGTCGTAAAACTTGCATTGAATCGCTGTGTACCCGTTCCCGTCTGAATTAACACCGACCAAGTCAATGCCGATGTCTCGACTGGAAGAGACAAGCTCAGGATGTTGTTTGCTCCAGTCTTTATAGGTTAAGACTTCAGAAAATAAGTCTCTGTAAGTAGGTTCTTTGATTAGCCAGTCTCGGATAAGGGTTTCAAACCGAGTCCCCTTATCTCGTTCAGTACCGGTAGAAGCCTCCACCAAACTATTTAATAAACTATCTAATGGAGAGAAGTACCCCCCCCCAGAGGTCAGCCTTATTGATTATCATTCTGGGATTAGCCTTTACGTAAAGTTCAATGTGTTATTGGATATCCTTGTATATCCTCGGATTTTAAAAGACTTAACCCAAAGAAAACAGATCGGACCAACGCTCAGAACACAGAAAAATTGTTTGCGGGGTTTTGCTGTAGAAACCCTGCAATGTAACTTATTGATTTCAAATAATACTGCGGGGTTTGCGGAGTTTGCGGGGATTTTTCACCGGGATTGGAAAAAGTGTCAAAATAGAAAAGAGAGAAAAAGAGAAACTAAGGGTATCTACCTAGCGATGATTTTATGATGGTCTTTTTGATGGTCTCTCATAAAATTTCAATAAAGAGCCTCGATAGATACGAGATAGTTCGATTCTCGCCGCCACCACAAGACATCATCGGGCAGGTTATCCGAATGGGATGCCTGCTCAAATTACATCTGCCGACGATTCTTTCATTTTTAATCGACGTCGAGGCTCACATGCTCTCAATGCCTGGTAAAAACAACTTCGGTAGTCGTTTCAATCCCTACAGATGGTCTGCTCCAGTCTATGAAAATCCGGACGAACTTATTGAAGCAATACAGTCCGCACGCTTCCTTTCTAAACGGCTTAAGTCAGTCCGCGTGATAGGTGAGGCACGACCTTGTTTCAAAACTAAAAGGGCAGGCTCTGCGCCCTTGGATGAGACACGAGTAAATTGCTTTGAAGCTCGGGAGCCTTTCATTTTCGATTTTGAAGACGGTTCCTCTTTAGAGTTTTGGCCACAAGGCCGCGACTACGTCCGCATGGCCTGCTCGTCAATCCCTAACCGCATCGAAAACGGATTGTCCTTTAATACACCCACCTTTCAGGAGTTTTTTATCAGTGTTTTGGGTGAGAACTGGCAAGGATACGAACTCAAAGATTTCGAGGTCGTCAGGATCAAACACAAAGCTGTAGTTACCTCTTTAATTAAAGGAAAAATTAAAGAGGATATCGGGGACGAAATCTTTTATCGTTTCAAATTCGGGAATGATTGCTGCTTTGAATTTAGGCCTCAAGAAAGAGAAAACAAATACGACATCTTCTTCTCGCATGGCTACTCAGATTTTGTGGCACCCTCAGAACTCAAAAGCCTTGCTCCGACCATCACCCTGCCGAAACATATCTGCTGGTCGACCGGACCTTTTTGCGATTCTGTAGACATTTCCCTATACACGCCCTTTGTTAAAAACGAACAAAAGCTCCCTCGTACCCTTAAAAGATATGTAGAAACACAAGTGGGTTTTTCTGTATCGGAAGATTTTGTGCCTGGTTGCTTGTTTGAATCTTGGTGTAATCATTACGACTCAGACTGCAATAACGGCGAATCTTTTGATTGTTACGGTCTGAGTTTGTTTACCCTCGAACAAATGAGTCAGGTCTGCGAAGAAATTAAAGACTACATAGGAAAACTCAAACACGCTTCAATTCCATTGGAAGAGCAATCCGAAATTCTGAGATGGTCGGAAAATTATTCTTCAAGCCCTACAGAAGCCGAAATTAAGGAAGCAAATTCGCTGCTCGTTGATTTCTTAGAGCAATACTGTGAATTGACAGAAGGAATTATGTCGCTTTGTCCAGACTGTGAATACATTTCCATCATGGGGCCTTAGCCTTATTCCCAAGGGGATTGGTCGGAAGGTCGAGGTAAGCAAGCCGAAGATTTATTCCCACTGTCAACTTCTTTTCAACTAAGCAAATGGGAAGCTCTCTCTAGCGCTAAATTTACCTACAACCGTTGTACGTACAATCGTTGTAGGTAAATCGTCAGAGCCGATATGAGGCAATACAGAGCGAAAGCTACGATTCAGATGGAAGAGTTTTTTACTTTCTACTTATCCTCGTTGATGGGGAGGTAGTTGATCTCTCCGCAACCCACGCCCTTCTCGGCAATCGTGTTTTCACAAAAGACTTTCAATTTGTCGTAAGGTCCTTTGGCAATCACGGCTTCAACACAAGTGTCATGAGTCGCATGGACATGCATTGAACTGATGACCATATCTAAATGTTCGTGCTGATGGTCAACGTTGCGCTTAGATAGAAGCGCTTTTCTGTGATCATAGGCATAGCTGACAACGGCCACACATTCCTGCGAAGGGTTCACCAAAGCTTCCTGCGCAAGCTCTTTCTTTAAAAGGTCTCGGAACGCTTCTGACCGATTTTGATAGCCTCGTTTGGCAATGAGTTCATCAAACGCTTGGGCCAGGGATTCGTCTACGGTAATGGAGATTCTTTGCATAATCTGCGGATTCGTTGTTTTTTGGCGATTCTAATTTTTTTTGTTGTGAAAAGTCTTTGGATGCTACTTAACCGCGATTACTGCAAAACGCACAGGGAGACGGTTCTCTTCTCCTTCCCAAAGCAGCACTTCGGCCTTAACTTCTGCGGCTTTTAATCGGCTGAGAATGTCCTCGTCCCATTGAGGACGGACTTGTCTGCTGAGCGGAAGTTCACGCGCTATGTCATCAATCACATTCGTTTTGACTCCAAGAAGAACGTGATTACTTGACTCGTTCACTTTCGGTTGGATGGAAGCATAATCTTCGTTGAAAAGATAGCAGTAGTGGTTGCCGTCAAAAACAAAAAGCTTTCCGCCGGGTTTAAGCACTCTCAGCCACTCTTTGTATGCAGCCCCCGGATCTTCAAGATTCCAGACAAGGTTTCTGCTGACCACCGCATCAAAAGAAGCATCCGCAAACGGGAGATGCTGTGCGTCAGCTCGGCAGAATTCGACATTGTGATAGCCGTTTCGATTAAGCAAATCTTTTGCTTTTTCCAACATCCCTTCGGAGTAATCGGCCGCGGTCACTTTCAAGCCGAGAGAGGCCAAGAGAAGCGAAAAGAATCCCGGGCCGCACCCGATATCCAGCACTTTTGAGCCCTCGGGTATCTGCCGGAAATACTCTTTGTAGAACTCATCCTTGTGCTCTTCTCTTTCTTTCTCAACCTGTTGGCGATAGCCTTCCGAACGGGTGTTCCAATACTCTCTGATCTTTTCTAAATTATTCATGGCGGTCTACAAAGGTTTAATCGGCGTCATAGTCGTAAGCCCCCTGCTGTTCTTCTCAATCAGGCTTTCAATCTGATAAATCGGATCAATCGTTGCAGAGTTAAGAACGGCTTCGGGGGTATCGAAAGCATGCGCCACACCGTTATGAAGAAACAGCACAGCATCGCTGAAACGAGAAGCCAGCATTAAGTCATGGATCACGTAAAGAGCGATTGCATTTCTCTTCTTGCAGTAACGATGTACGGTCTCCATCACAACAAGCTGATGACGAACGTCCAATGCGCTGGTCGGCTCGTCAAGCAAAAGCAGCTTGGGCTCGGAGACAAACGACTGAGCTAAGAAAACAAGCTGCTTCTGCCCTCCGCTCAAACTTCGCACCGATGTATTGGCAAAGGTATCCAGCTTCAGCTCTCGGATGACTTGAGAGACTTTTGCAAGCTGAGCCTCCGAGACTTTCCAGCTTAATTTTTTGGTCAGTCCGAGAAGAATCGTTTCAAAGGTCGTCAGCGAAGAGGTTATCTTTTCGAGCTGCGGTAAATACGCAATTGAAGAGCGATCGAGCTTCTTGCCGTCCTCTTCCAGAACAATGCTGCCTTGATGAGGAATCAAATCCGCGATGCAGCGAATAAATGTCGTCTTTCCGGCGCCGTTTCGCCCCAGTACAGCGGCCATTTCGCCCTGCTGAAAGGACACTGTGATGTCCTTAAGAATCTCTTTGCTCTTAATAGAACAGGATAAACCGTCGATCTTCAGTTTCAGCATCACTACTCCCGTGATCTCAGCAGAAGGAAAAACAGGAACGGGACACCGACGATCGAAGTCACAATTCCCACAGGGAGCGTCGCTCCTTCAGACATCAGTTTGGAAATGATCGATGCGGCAAGCATAAGCGCGCTTCCGACCATGGAGGATCCGATAATCAAAAATCTTTGATCTTCGCCTAAAAGCAGTTTGGCGCAGTGAGGCGAGATTAAGCCCACAAACGCTACTGTACCGATAAAAGCCACGGCTGAGGCGACAAGAACGGAACTCACCGTAAAGACAAACATCCTTAGTTGATCCGTATTGATGCCGAGACCGCGAGCTCGTTCGGTTCCGTCGCTGAGCGCGGTGAGTTTCCACGAATAACAAAAAGAGATCAGAAGTACGATCGTCCAGCACGTCGAGGAAACGCCGGTGCTGATCCAAGAAGATCTCTGAAGATTGCCGAATGTCCAGCCGGAGATAATTTGCGCGATTTCGGGAGAAGCTCGGTACTGCAGGTACTGCTGTAGCGCCTGAAAGAAGAAATTCATAATGACGCCCACAAGAATAAGCGTCGTTGCTGTAAGCGAGCGCTTACTACCTAGATAAAAGATGAAGGCTGATACCGTCAGCGCCATGACAAGTGCGGCCAGCGAAACGCCGAGCCAAATCTGCCCGAATAGCGCAAAACCGGTCGTAATAGCGATGGCCGCTCCGAAACTCGCTCCTGCTGTCACACCCAGCGTATACGGACTGGCAAGAGGATTATTCGTGATCGTTTGAATCAAAAGTCCGGCCAAACTCAGGGAGGCACCCACAAAGAGACAGGTAAATGTCATCGGCAGGCGGATCTCCCAAACAATAAAAGAGGAGGAAGATCCTCCTTCAGGTCCCTCGAGAACAGCCTCAATCAGGTCCTTCAAGACGATAGACGAGGAGCCGATTTGAATGTCCAAAATGACTAAGACACACAAAATTAAACCGACCAGCAGCGTAGACAGGACCCTTTTGCGGATCCTGTTTCGGTACTGTCGGACAATGAGATCTTCTGAGCTCATTTCTGATTCAAATGGATCATGAAGGTTCCGTCGTACTTGAGTTCAGGCAAATAGGTCTTGTAGTAGTTATTCAAGTTACCGACAGGATCGATATCTTTAAAAGCTTCCGGATAAAGAACCTTTGCCATGTACTGCGTGAAGGTGTAGTCAGCCATGTTCCTTAAACTACCGTGATCTACCCCATAGACACGTTTTTCCTTGACGGCATCGAGCATGTTCCAGCCCGGGCGCTTTGTAAAATTGGCCAATCTTTCCTGAGCCTGAGATTCGGGGACGGTAAAGCCCATCCGCATCTGATCTCCCTCGGATTTATTGCGCCAAATACTTCCGCCGATGAAAATAACTTTCGGATTTTGAGAAATCACATACTCCCTGTCGAGAGCCATGTAAGGCTGAGGAGAGTTTTCGGCAAGATTTGCTGCTTTGATATTTTTGAGGATGGCGCCCCAAAGCACATCTTTATTGTACGAATTGCCGTATTGAGCCAACCCCTTGCTGGCAGTCTCCATATAAACCTTCGTGCCTAACTGATCCTGAGGAAGTTTGGCAATCGTCGAATAAACGTGATCAAGAGCTTCTTTATAAGTTTTGTTCTGGGCTTCGGCAATCTTTTCTCGACCAAGGAGTTTACCGAGAATCTCGGTACTCAAGGTATGGTTAGCGGTTGTCATCGCGTGGTAATCCAAAACGACAACCCTGATTCCGGCCTTTTCGAACGTTTTAATTCTCTGGCTGTTTTCCGCGTATTGAGTCCGTCCGATCAGAAGGACATCCGGATGGAGGCTGAGAATCTTCTCGGCATTGAGAATGTCGTCGTGATACCCGCCGATACTCGGCAGATCTTTCATCTTAGGAAAGGATTTCGTAAAAACTTGGTACTCACCGTAACGAGTATCTTCCCAGCCGTCTTTGGTCAGAGCAACAACTTTTTCAAGGCCGGGCGCACCGCCCACCATCATAAAGTTCGCGATGTAGTTAGCGACGACAAAGGTTTTGGGCTGATCCTCGAAATGAACTTTCCTGCCCTCGATGTCCGTAACATCAAAGGCTGCGGCAAGCACAGAACCGCTAAAGGCCGCAAGAGTAGAAAAAGATACAGCAAGAACCAACTTTCTCAGCATTGTGATCCTCTCAGGTTAGGGGTCGTCGTTTCAATCACGACCCGAAAGTCAGAAACTCGGCGAATAAAACCTCTCACGCTTGGAGTTCACGAGCTGTCAACAGCCACTTTTTGAGCGGACTCGCTTTAACTCGGCTTTATTCAGGAACTTGAGTTGTTAGAAAGTATTACTTTTTTCTAAATTATCATATTCATAAGGCAAACAACCGGCTCATAAGATAATTTTCGAATTCGTCTTACTCATTTTGACCTACAGCCTCATGGCCTCACCGCTCAAGACCTACCAAAAACAAAACCTCCGGCGAACTGAAGTTTTGCGTTTCTAGATCTTCATTATTTTAAAAATCCTCAATAAAACATA
>OGLZ01000736.1_pt1 | contig 19792 bp, 17 predicted proteins | sample 1572991 | NCBI WGS metagenome assembly OGLZ01 (sample SAMEA2581893, study PRJEB24529) | metagenome | biome: Human gut stool | place: China | collected 2011 | reverse complement strand
AAACAGATATAAGGAGGATTTAATTATGAGAGGAATGAAAAGAGAAATAGGAACAAAGAAAAAGATAAAACTGGTGCTGGTGATAATAGTGGCATTGATAATATCAGCAGTAACAATATTAATAATTCCTGATACAGTTGCAAAATGGAGAGGATTTATATTCTTTGCGGAATTTATTACGATATCAGGCATAGGTGTGTTTATTGTGGCAAAGCAGTCAGATAATAATAAAAGGTATTAATGAAAAGGAGATTTGGAATATGAGCTGGTCAGGAAATATGGTTGATAATAAGGCAGAAATGATAAGAAAAATTATTGTAATGGCAGTAATAGGACTGTCTGTATTTGTAATGATATACTATCCACAAATGGCGGTATTTGCGGCTGATGATCCGGTAACCGGTGCACAGCTTGTAAGTAATTCTGTGGGAAAGGTGTATGATATACTGGCAGCATTTGTAAGTTCAGTAGGTTCAATTATTGTGTTATGGATGCTCTTTGAAATGGGTATGGCTGTGCAGTCACAGGAAGGAACAATGCAGGCCAACGGTATTAAAAGAGTTGGCGGCGGTCTTATAATGGTACTGGCACCACAGCTTATAAGTGCGTTGATTTAGAAGGAGCTGTTTATGGAAATACTTATTTCACCAGTTGCACTTGCAGCCCCATCATGGGTGGTAGACCTTATAAAAGGCGGCTCTGTGTATATGCTTGCACAGCAGTTATGGAATTTTATTATGAATGTAGTGGTTACGCTTCTTGGAATGGATTTGAGTAGTTTTACTGATAACGGTGCCGGTGCATGGGAATATATAATGGACACTGTTTTTCCCATATTTTTAGGAATGGGTGCAGTATTTTTAAACATGTTTGCACTTGCCGGATTCTGCCGGCAGGCAAGCAACCTGAAAGATGGAATAACCACAGAGGCATTAATTGAGCTTTTTATAAAAATTGTTGCTTCAAACATGCTGATGGTAAACAGTCTTAAGATAATGCAGGAAATCAATTCGTTTTCAGTTCAGGCAACAGGACTGTTCCTTAATTCTGATAATATCCCATCGGTAGTCGGAGACGATTATGATGTTGGATTTACAATAGCAATGACATCGGTTGGACTTATATACCTGATAATGTCAGGAGTATGTTCAATTACAATCCTGATAGAAGTTGCAGGAAGATTTGTAAATTTATTTATGCTGATAGGTGTTGCCCCTGTTGCCTTATCCACAATTGCAGGCGGCAGGGGATTTGAAAATACCGGAATAGCATGGTTTAAAAGTTTTCTTACAAGTACGCTGCAGATTATAGTAATTGCTTTGGCTATACAGCTTGTAACAAGGATTAACTGGAGTATAACCTCATTTATGGACTCAGGAGGATTAAGTTCATGGTTTAACGGATTTGTAGGTGTCATAGGTTCACTGGCTTTTATGCCTATGCTTGCTGCGAGTGTAAAAGGATCTGAAAGCTTTTTAAGAAAAGCGTTTGCACTTGGATAGAAAGCGTGATAGAAAAATGTGACGGATTTCGTTACGTTATAAAGGACAATAAAAAATAAGTATCATAAAGCCACAGATATAATGGATTATACCTGATATTTAATTAGGGGATATATTCATTATATCTGTGGCTTTATTGATGGAAAGGAAGTTTATGAGAGGAAATAATCTTAAGATAGACATAAATAAAGATTTCCTTAAGGAATATAAAGATAACTTTTATAAGGGATTTTCGGTATCAGAGCTGATTCATATAATTGCCGGAGCAGGGTGTGCAGGAATAATAATATATATTGCAACTGCGTTATTCCACATACCGGTTGTTATTTCAGTATACATGTCTGTGCCTTTTGTATTTCCGGTAATTTTTCTTGGAATATATAAATATCAGGAATATCTTAAACCTAGGGAACTGCTTGTAGAAAGACGATATACGCAGGTTTCATCAATGCTTCATTATGAAACAGATGAACCTGATATGACGCATTATTTTACAATGCATAGCGATATTAGAGTAAATAAACATGATTATGATGTATTTAATATACTAAGAGAGAAGGTGAAATAATGGCTTTATTATTTAATGCAACAAAAAGACTTCAGGACAGTGCAGTGCTTACAAGCCCATCATTTGAAGGGAGGAAATATCCGGGAAGTACAAGGGATGCAATATACATCAGTAAAGCCCATAAAAGCGGTATATTCCAGATAGAAAAAGATGGAACAAGAAAACTGTATGACAGGTGTTATGTATTTACTGACATTAATTATATCAATCAGGATAAAGATGATAAGATACATGTTCTTGAAAATCTTATGGACTTTTTAAAGTCAATGTCTCTGCCATTTAAAATTACAATCGTCAATGAATATCAGGATATGAATAAATTTATTGACGGTATTTTTATGAATAAAAATGATAATGAATATCCGGTTATATCAGATGGCATAAGACAGTGGATAGATGAAAAAAGGGATGAGGCAAGGATATATGATGTAAGGAAAATTCTGCTACTTACATTAACAGTAAGAAGCAGCTCATATGATGAGGCAAGAAGCTATTTCCTGGGAATGGATACTGAACTTGAAAGGGTGTTTTCAGCTTTTAAGAGTCATATAACACCACTTAATGGAGAGCAGAGATTAGAAATAATCGACAGATTCTTTTATAAAGAAAATGCCGGTACACCTTACAGGTTTGAAGCAGATGCTTTATATGATGTTATTCCGGTATCAATAGAAAGCTATAAGGATTTTATGATCTTTAATAAAAATCAGTATGTATCTGTTCTCTTTGCAAGAAGATTTGATACATCAATAGATGCGAATAAAGCCATATATACTTTAGCAAACAGGGAGTATCCTTCATTTGTAACGATAGATTATGCACCGGTGGCACATGATGTAACCAAGGATGCCCTGAAAAATATGTTTGGAAACAATGAACGTGCAATAGCACAGGAAGCTGATGCCAAGAAAAGCAATAATCAGGCAGCTACAGGTATATCTTATTCAAAGAAAAAGAAGCGTCAGGAACTGGAGCGTTACATGGATCAGGTAGATGATGATTCAGAGGAATGTCTGCTTGCAGATTTAGTAATTACTGTAACGGCAGAAAGTGAAGATGAACTTGTAAGGCGTATCGAAACAATACAGGATCAGTCAAAGAAGATTGGAATTATACTTGATACATTTAATCAGGTACAGCTCAAGGCATTTAATACGGCACTGCCGACAGGAAGCAGGCAGGTTAAAATGATGCGTCCGTTCTTAGCAAGTTCACTTGTTGCAATGCAGCCATTTTATTCAAAAAATCTTGTTGAGAAGGGCGGTACATTCTATGGCAGGGATGTAACAACACAGCAGCTTGTATTTGCCAACAGGAAGAAACTTCCTTCTCCACATGGGGTAGTTGTAGGAAACACAGGAAGCGGTAAATCAATGATGATCAAGATGACGGATATATCACAGGTATTACTATCCAGCGATGATGATATTATGATAATTGATCCGCAGAATGAAACACAGTTTATATGTTCTATGTACGGAGGTAAGTTTTTTGACATGACACCAAGGGGAGATGTACATATAAATCCTATGGAAGTTCCATTAAGCGTGTTTAACGGTAATGATAAGGTTAAAAAGACATTTGTTTCAACCGTAAACGGCTGGGCGAACAGCTTTACAGAGTCGGTTATGAAAGGACTTAATTATACATCTGAACATAAGGCATTTGTAATTGATGCGGTTGAAAGGGTATATGATAAGACATTTAGTGGGAAAACACTTATACAGCCGACAATAAGGGATGTGCGTAATGAACTTATGAAGCTGGAGGAAGAATCGGAATATGAATCTGACAAAAGGCTAATACACATGATTACAAATTCGCTTAATCCCTTTACAGAAGGCATATATGATATGTTCGCCTATCCGTCAGACATTGACATAAGCAGGGAACGTATGGTGGCATTTGGACTTAATAACATAACGGATGACATATGGCAGCCGGTAATGACTACAATAATGTTCTTCCTTACAAACAGGATAGAATTTAATCAGGAAGTTCAGAGGGCAACAAGGTTTATCGTCGATGAGTGCCAGTATGTAACCAAGAGCATATCTACAGGAGACATATTATTAAAGGCTGTATTAACATATCGTAAATTCGGAGGCATATGTACAATGGCATTCCAGAATCTTGCACGAGTGATCATGAGTGAGGATTTAAGAGATATGCTTACAAACTGCGGTTATAAGATGTTCTTTAAACAGGAAGGTTCAGATGCAATAGCATTATCACAGATACAGCATTTAACAGAAATTGAATATGAAGCATTGTCAAATGACTCACCCGGAAGGTCTGTAATGGTATGGAATGGTAAAGTAATACTGCTTGATGCATATATGAATAAAACCAATCCACTGTATGAATCTTTTTCAACCAATTTCCATGAAAAAGCGGCGGCTGCTAAGAGAACAGAAAGTGTAACGGATTATGGCAGTTAATGTATCGGATAAAAAGCTTAATTTAAGCAATAAAGGATTAGGCAAAAGAAAAGGCAGCATGGATAATCCTGTTGAAGATATGCTTGGTTCTTCAAATGTTCGTATAAAACGATATGATAAGAGAAAACTTGATATTAATAATTATATTTCAAGGGAAGAGATAGAAGCATTTAAAAGGCTGCCTCCGGCTAAACAGCAACAGATTTTATCACAGTTTTTCAATATGTCTGAATATAGAAATATTGAAAAGCTGACAGAAGCTTATAGGCAGAATCATGTTATCAGATATAATGCAAAGGATGGAATAAAACTTAGCAGGACACGCAATGTCCCTGATTATAAAATCCAATGCAGTGATGAATATATAAGTCCGGTACGGGTTAAACAGGACAGCATGAGTAATAACATACCACAAAGCCGGGAAACATCCATATCACTGTCAGAAAAAACCGTGGATGCTGCCGGCACGAAGATCGAAAAAGAAATAGAACATATTAATGAAGCCGGAGAACTGGGAAATTGTTCTGATGATAATAAAAAAACAGATATATCATCTGAGAATGAAGAATATCAAATAGATGACGTACCTGATAAAGAAATAAGTTTATCATCATCAGATAATAAAGAAAATGCCGGAATTAAAAAGAATAGAAAGAGCAGGATAAGGCTTTCAGAAGATAACAACACAAAAGAAGCTGATACTGTTAATTCAAAAAAGGGTTCACATAGTGGATATACAGAATCAAAATCCTATACGGACGAAAATAAGTATACACAATATACGAATACATACAATTCAATGCCAATGCAGGACGGACAGGCTGTAAGTGCCGCTACTGCCGGAACAGATGGGGCTAAAGCAGCCTCATCTGCCGGCACATCAGAAATCATTAGGGCAGCTGAAAAAGCCGTAAAAAAATATGCAGATACAATCAGTCAGGCGGTTAATCAGGAGCAGGAAAGTGATAACAGCGGTTCTAATAACAATGCTGATACTGGAGAGGTAAAAACTGAAAGCACCGGTATTATGAACAAAATAGCAACCGTAGCATTAACAGCAGTGGCTGTTGTTATATCATATATAGGTGCAGCAATAATGCCGATTATTGCAATACTTATGTGTGTAATAGTTATAGCAACCCTGATAATTTCAGTAATTGGTTCAGTCATTGGTGCAATAACAAATACAGCCAGTAAAACAACAATCAGAGTTAATTTACAACAGTTATCAGATAACACAATAAGTTATACTGATGATTTAAGGGAGGCGGCAGAGGATAATGGGATACTCGATTATGTAAATTATCTGATGGCTATAATGGAAGTTGAGTCACATGGAACAGGCAATGATCCAATGCAGTCAAGTGAGTCAGCAGGTCTTCCGCCAAACGGATTTGACAATCCAAGAGACTCAATTAATCAGGGCGTTTATTATTTTGCATATTGTGTAAACAAGGCAAAAGATATGGGATGTGATGTAATGTCGGCAGTCCAGTCATATAATTATGGTTCAGGATTTATTAATTATGTGGCAGAGAATGGTGGAACTTATACATTAGAGCTTGCAATAAGTTTCGCAGAGGAATATTCAGGCGGTGTACAGGTGGATTACAGCAATCCTATTGCAGTAGAATATAATGGCGGGTGGAGATATGCTTATGGAAATATGTTTTATGCACAGCTTGTCAAACAATATATTAACCCATACCAGAGTGCAACGGCCCAGAAAGTAATTGGTGAAGCAATGAAGTATAACGGATGGGAATATACGTGGGGCGGAAGCAGTCCTGATGAAGGCTTTGACTGTTCAGGACTCGTACAATACTGTTATGGAGTTGCAGGAATTGATCTTCCAAGAACATCAAGGGAGCAATGGGCAGTGTGTGAAGAAATATCAATGGATGATATTGTTCCGGGTGATTTGTTATTCTATCAGAATGAGACATCAAATGGTGAGATAGGACATGTAGCAATATACATAGGTGATGGTAAGGTATTTGAAGCCGGCGATCCTATTGGTATATATGATAATAACAGTACATGGCATCAGGAAAATTTATTACATGCCGGAAGGGTTATAGATTTTGAGTCAGAAGATAATGAATCAGATGATGAACAGGAACCTGATGAAGAAGAGACGGATGATGAATCAGAAAGTGATGATGAATAAAATTTATATTTCAAAATTAGAACAGAACATATACAGGATGATAATTATAAAATGTGACGGAATCCGTCACACACAAAGGTATAGCAGGATAAATATATTTACAAAGAAAGGAAAATAAAATGATGGATTTAGTAATTGATAAAATTGATTTTGAGTATGAATATTACTTTATGGATATGATGAAGTGTACAAAAGAAAATATCTTTGCAAAGAGCAGGGAAATTGAACTAAAAAAATCAATTGTAATATATCTTAAAAATATTGTACATAATAACAGGAATATTAATTTGATTAAGATGACGACATCTAACGGATTAATAGATGAATTTTACAGATATGTAATTGACCATGAAGACATTGGAAGGGAAGAAGCGATGAACAGGTATATGGAAAATTATATTAAATGATAAGATATAAATTATAATGGTTTAATTTTATGATTTTTATTTAGTTAGAATCGTAGGTTCTGAATATAGATATTCAGAATTTACGATTTCATTTTTTTAATAATAATTTTCACTATAACAAAATCAGAATTTTATTTTTCGTAAATCGAAAAATAAATCTTATAAATTTAAGAAAGCATAATCAGTATTTTAAAAATAATATGATGTGAAAATTTAAAAATAACTATATTAGTTTCTTGTGGAAGGATGTGGAAAAGATGAAAATATGCAGAGCTGTAATAAAAATGACCGGTGTGAATTATAGAAATGTGTATGCTTCTTTTGTTAAAAGGGGTTTCAGGGTACGCCCTGACAAGATTGCAAGCCACTTTTTAAGTGGTGGTTTTGTATTACAAAATGCGTATCTTGCAAATACATAACAGGATGTAACGGTTAAAAAGTGCATCATATGGCAAAAAGTGCATCATAGCTGCCACAGGCAGGTAAATACTGGTGATGCATTTTGCATCATGTATAAAGCACAAAGTGATGCATGATGCACTTTTGAATCACCCAAATAGAAAATATGATGCACATATGAAATTATAAAAATTAGAAAGGAGTGTGATTAAAATGTCAATGACAGTAAGAATTTCTGATGAGGTGGGAGAAGAAATCAGAATGATAAAACCAGAGGATATGAGTTTCAGTAAAGCAGCCGAAACTATTCTTCGTCTTGTAGTAAAAGCGTTATATTCTGATGAGAACGAAAGCAATAATAGTATAACATCAAAAAGAGATATTGATGATTTTCAGGAAAAGCTGAAAAGAATTTCAGAATCAATTTTATTAAAATCAAATGAAGAGAATAAAGATTATAAAAATGGTTTGACAGAAATGGAGTCGGATAATCCTGATAAATCAGAAAATGAAAATTTAAAAATGCGTATCACGGAATTGGAAAATCAGATTTTGGACTTAAAAAAATCAGAAGAACATTTTCTTAAAATTGAAAATGAAATTGAGAAAATTTCAGATTTGATTATGGAAAAACGAAAAGTAATTACTGAAAAAATAAAATCTGATGATGAATTTTTAACAGATACAGATGTTGATTATACAACATTAATATCTGTTAAGAGTGAGCAGACATATCTTATGGTAAGTGAAAAAGAACAATATCCTTTTATCCTGCCTGATGATAAAAAACCATGGTGTTATATGAAGTGGCATGTAAATGAAAAATTTAATACGGCAACTTTGGAATATAATTATAATCCTCTGGCAACAGCAGATGTGCTTCATCAGAAGATTATGTTAATAACGCCGCTTGAACAACAGATATGGTATCCGCATGAAGGAGACATGCAGACATTAATGTATATCTGTGAAAGAAGACTTCTTAAAACATTTAACGACAAATTACCATTATGGTTTCAGAAGGGAATACAGTTTGTACATGACCCGGATTATACAGAAAATTTATATGCAGAGCAGCGTAAAATAAATCAAGAGAGAAAGAAAAGAGGTTTATATGAGTTTGAAAGTTTCAGATTTTGATAATAAAATTTTAAAAATGGAGAAAGAGATTGAATTGCTTTCTGAAAAAATAAATAAGAAAAAAAAAGAAATTTCTGTGCTTAAAAAGCAAAGACGCATACAGGAACTTAAGGAACGTACAAAGAGGAATGAGCAGATTGTATCAGCACTTGAAGAGAAAATTGGCGGAAGTGTATCAGAAGAAATGATAAACAGATTTGTGGAATTTCAAAAACGGAATCCTGAAAGTCATAATTTTTATAATAATAATTTTGAAAAAATGTTCTCCGAAAATTCAGATAATGAAAATGACGATGTGAAAATAAATTAAGGCGGTGGAAGAATGAAAAGAAATATGAGTCCTGACGGTTACAGAAATAAAATACTACAGGTAAGGCTTACTGAAGCTGAGGATACAGCATTTCAGACATTATATGAAAAAGCAAAGATAAATAATGATGGACTGCTGGTGAGTGATTTTATCCGCCAGCAGCTTCTTTATGAAGGCAATGATAAAAGGCTTAAAGAAATATTTAATGAAGTACGAAAAATGCGTACAGAATTTCATCAGGCAGTGCTTGTATTAAGACAGTTTGAAGATACGTCATCAGGTAAATATTTAACAGAAATATTGTATGATACAGAAAACAAAATTGACAGTCTGAAAAAAGAAATGGAGATATTCAATAGTGGCAACAACGATATTAAAGAATCTGAAAGAGGCTAAAAACAGAAAACCATCGCAGCATTTATATAATGCCATTAATTATATTATGAATCCCGAAAAGACGGAAAATGGATTATGGGTTGGAAGTAACTGTGGAATCACAACGCATGAAATATATGATGCAATGATGGTAACTAAAAATGAATTTAATAAAACGTGGGGAAGGCAGGGATATCATTTTGTAATTTCTTTCAAGCCGGGAGAGACAGATGAGCGGACATGTTATAAAGTTGGTAAAGAGTTCTGTGAAAAATATCTTGGAGATGGATATGAATATGTATATGCAGTGCATAACGATCATGCACATATGCACTGCCATATCGTATTTAATTCAGTAGGCAGATACGATGGCAGCAAATACAGATATGTTAATGGTGACTGGGAAAAATATATACAGCCGGTTACGGATGTAATTACACAGAAGTATGGATTATCAAAGCTTGAATATGATAAAAATACAGAGCGTTCAGGACGTTCATATGCAGAACATAAAGCTTTAAAGGCTGATAAATTTACATGGAAGAGCATTATACGTCTTGATATAGATATGGCAATTTCTAATTCTGACAGTATCGAAGAGTATTATGCTGAAATGCGGCGGATGGGATATCATATAAGAATTGGACAGTCTGAAAAACATGGAGAGTATGCGGCATACAGCCATCCGGCTATGAAAGAGGTGAGAGAAAGAACATCTAAAGCAGCAAGGCGGGATTATATTCTTGGTGATAATTACACTGTTTCAGGCATTAAAAAAAGAATAGCAGGCAAGAAGATAACGAACTACTATATATCACCTGATACGGTTTATGTAAAAGAGCAGCTCCATACAATTAGTGAACATAATAATAAATCACGTTTTCAAGCATGTGCTGTTGTGAGATATCAACATGCAAGACAGTACCATTATTTTGACATGCAGCTTAAAGAGCAGATACAGGTAAGAAAGGATTTACTTGAAATTGATAAAATAAGGGATGAGTGCAATTATATTCTTGATAATGACATAGCAGATGTTAATATTGCAAAAGATCGTCTTTCATATGTTAAATTGCAGATAAAAGAATTAAAAAATACAGTGCAGGATGCAAAGGTATCACAAAGTATATATAATGAAGACGAAATCAGAGTAAGAAATGAATATTTTTCATTATACAACATACTTATGTCTGCAGAATGTAATATGTCTGATGAGGAATATGAGAAAATATCAGATAAGCTTGAACAGTATGAAAAAGATTATGGTGAGATTTTAAAAACATCGCAGCACAAAAACAATATACAGTATCAGGCTGAAATAAGTAAATTGTATGAAGAAAAACGTATACTTATGAGGATTATAAAAAATGCAGATGTATATGAAAAAGTGACGGAATGTGTCACTTTTGAAACTGATAAAACAAAAAATAATACAAGGCAGCCATACATAGAATATACACAGGAAAATAAGGATGTTAAGAATATCTAAGCATTAAATCAGATTAGAGGTGACAAACTATGGAACAGATAATAATTGTTGATGACGATACAGATGATGAAAATACAACACTGGCAGAGAATGATTTTGATAATAAATATAAAAAGCAGCTTGAGAGTATTACAGATTTTTTATGTAAAATTTACGGACTGAACAGTTCGGATATTTCTGGTATTGTTAATAGCAGGGTAAATAATTCAGTATCAGCACGATATATAATTACGGCAATTACAACACTTAGAAGCAATACAGCCATAAATGATATATATTCATCAGCAACAACAGAATCAGAGATAGCTGATGCACTTGCAAAAGCAATAATAAATATGTATGCAGCACGTGATGATATGAATGAAAAGGTAATTAAAGCGACCGAATCAGTAAAGCAGATAAAAGAAGCTAATGATACAATAAAAAATATGTTTGAAACAGAAATAAAAGCTGCTTTTGACAGGGAAAAGCAGGCTACAAATGCACTTATAGAACAATACAAAGTGTCTTTAGAGGCAAAAGATAAAACTTATACACTTATTATGAGAAATAATAATGACATAAAAAAAGAAAATAATGAATTAAAAGAGCAGCTTGATGTGTTACAGGTTAAAAATGATGAACTTAAGGCAATGCTTTCCTTAAAAACAAAGAATAAGGCAGATAAAACATCAGATATATCATGTACAGATAAGAAAAGTAGTTCGGGAAAAGGTTGGATAAAATTTTTTAGAAATGAAAATAAAGATAAGATGTCATATGTACTGGATATATTCATATCAGACATATTATCAAGTGATGATTTTTCAAAGGAACAGAAAAACTTCCTGATGAACTGTATAGAAAGCAGAATGCCGTATAAGGAAATAAAGAAAATTGCAAAGCCTGAACTTGATGTTGATATGATGAGAAGAATTGTTAAATATTATAACAGGAATACGGATATATAAAATGTAATGTTAGAGTCATAAGAAAATATGATATGCCAGATAATATAACAGGCAAACGGAAGAATTAAATAAAAATCAGGCACACAGGATTGTGTAGAATGATTTTTGTTTAATTTTGGAGTGCGGCAGACAGGGGAAGGCACCGCCTGGGGGTGTAGCCCCCAATGAGAAGACAGCTTGCTTTTAATTGTTATTGGTATTAAAAATATGAAATTGACACTGGATGTCACTAATTAGGTGTGCTATAATATAATTGTATAAAAAGGATTTGAAACAGATATAACTATCTGCTTCAAGTCCTTTTTTTATACTCAAAATAAATAATGTGACGGAATCCGTCACGCATACAGGAGGATTGATTTATGGTAAGAAAGAGCGAAGTAAGAAAATTATTTGAATCAGGTGCAATAAAAGGATATTTACCGCCTGAAACAGCAGAACTGAAAATTAAAATGAATAATATGGGTAATTATACGGGTGTAGTGTTTATAAATCCGGGTGAACATGAAAAGGGCATGCCATTACCGGTGCTTAATCTTGATACATTATACGAACAGGTCAAAGATTGTAATGATATAATAGAGGCTGGCGTTAAATCAGCAGCACTGGTTAAAGAGTTCAGGGATAATGTGTATATTCCTGATGTTAATTTTGATAGTCTGTCAAAGATGATGGAAACTTATGATGAAGTGAGAGACAGATTATATTTATCAGCGGTTTCACAATCATATAAAAGTGACATTGCAGTAATTTACAATGTACATGGTATGAATTTTGTACCAAAGGTGATGCTTTCCCAGAATGGTAATGAAAGCATGGTTACTACATTGCCTAAAAAAGCAATAAAAGACATGGGATTGTCGGAAGAAGAATTTTATAATAAGGTATGTGAAAATACAAAAAATATATTAAAACCGGAAATAAAAACCATGCATGATATTTTTAATGAGTATAATAATGACAATAACAGCCTCAGCTTTTGGGAACATGACGCAGACACAGACATGCTTATTGTTACATCAAAAAGTAAAATTAATGGATCAGCTTCACTTATGCTCGATGATATTATATTAAGTCAGATATCTGATAAATATAATGGCAGGAATTATTTTATTCTTCCATCATCAACAAATGAATTTATTACAATGCCAGTTGGGGATTATCTTAAAGAAACGGCAGGTGACATAGCATACATGATGCAGATGGTTGAAATGGTTAATGACACAGAAGTATCCTCTGATGAAATACTGTCATATAATGTATATCATTATGATTCAGAAAAACATAATCTTGAAAAAGCAACGGATTATTGTATAAATAAGCAGATGGAATTGGAACAGAATAAACAAAAGGTGGATGATAAGATTGTTGAACAAATAGATTGTAATAACAATATAAAATTTTAAAAAGATACTCATATAGTAGGGGTATCTTTTTTTATACCAAAATACGTGTATTGCTGTAATTATAATTGATTTTTTAATTACAGCAATATTTATGTGACGGATTCCGTCACATTAGGAAAGGACAGATATAATGAATGAAAATAAATATGGAGGACTTATCGAAAAATTAAGAGCAATACATAATGTATCACAGGATGTACTTGCTAATATTCTGCTTTTAGATTCAGATACAATGGCTGATGTTGAGCAGGGAAAAACGTTACTTTCAGATTCGCAGCTTAATATCTGCTCAAATATTTTTGATGTTTCAAAGTTCGCACTTGAAAACGGTGAAATAAGACCAAGGATTAAACATGCAGAATTACAATTTAATATTGACAGACTTTTAGAACAGTATAAAGAGACGGTAGAAAGCCAGTCATTTATGTTGGAAGCAATACAGGAAGTAACACCGTATGAAAGATATAAGGCACAATATTCTGATATAAAAGATTCTTACATAAATGGATATTTTGTATTCGATGAACTGAAAAATGACTTTGTAAGGGATAAAGACAATTTTCCAGTAAAATATGATACGGCAAAAGAAGCTCTTGAAGCAGCAAGACGGATGGATGAATTGTATAAAAGCAGGACACAGGATAAAAATATACTAGATTCTGATATTGAAATGAAAGATGAAAATGTGACATATTCCGTCACACAGACAATCAATAATCTTGAATATGATGATGAAGGCTATCTTCATTTTACAGTTGAAGCTGATGGGTATGAGCTGGAAGGATTATTCAGGATTAATGACCCGGAAAATGGTCAAAATATGGAAATTGTAAGCATAGATTATGGATATTTACACCCAGAGATTAAAAAGCAGTGGGGTCAGATAGAAGATTATTTGAAAAATGAAGTTATGCAGCATATGGAAAAACAGAACATAGAAAAAAATGTAAGTGAAACACAAGAAGAAGCGGTGGTCAGATTGTAAGTATAATATGTAACGGATTCCGTCACATATAAATATCTAAAGAAAGGATAATAAATTTATGAATATTACAGAAGGTATATATGCAGATTTCAACAAAGTTGAAAAGGGATTAAAAATATACATGAAGTTATCAAAGCCCATTGCATATGCAACATTAAAATTAATCCAATTTATGGCACGTTCCATAAAAGAAAATATCTTTGATAAGGACATGGTGGAAAATTTTGTAAAATTTGCAAAGGCAACTAATGGTGAATACAGTATATATAGGATGCCCTATATGTCAGAATTAAAAAGAGAGGAGGCAATAAGCAATGCGAAAAAATATCTTGATAATGCAGGAATTAAATACTGTGTAATGGATTCGGTAAATGATAAAGATAATGCATTACATATAAGTGTAGCGAAGAAGGATGAACAAAAGTTTAATGTTATGTTCACTGATTATCTTAAAGAGCAGCTATCAGGAGGGGAAAAGACATCAGAAGACCTTGTTAATCTTACAGATGGAAAAACAACAATTATATCAATACCGGATAAAGCACTTGATACAATTAAAAATGCGTTATCAGAGGTAAATGTTAATTTTGCAGAACTTCCGGATCTTGTCCCTGAGGATGGGGAAAAACAGTTAAGAATAGCAAGTATGGATCTAAATGTGACAAAACAGTGTTATGAAGCATACAGAAGATCAATTATGAAAAGTAATGAACATGAACCGTTACCTGATATAAAAATATTCACAGAGGAAGATTATCTTGATTCAGCAAGGGAAACACCAGAACAGTATATGGAAAATTCAATGTCAGAAGAGTTGAGAGAAAAGCTTGGAAAGTATGAAAATATGGATGCAGGTGATATGGAAAAAGAGATGATGAAATGGAGCCATGAAATAAAGGACTCGAAATGCATTGAGTGCCAGGCATTAAGAAGCAATATGGCATTTTCAGAGATATCTATAGATAAGGAGACACTTGTTGATAAGAACCATATGAATGAGCAGCTTGGCAGGAAGTTTCCTGATTGCTTTTTTGCAACCATTCCGGGTACAAAACAGGAACAGATAGTAATGCTGCCTAAAAATCAGGTGTTCAAGGTAAATGATGCTGATAAAGACAGATATGTGGCATTTGTGAATAATCAAAAAGAAGTCAAGGTTTTTTCCAGTAATGGGGATATTGATAAAAATGGATTATATAAAACAGGAAAGGATTTATTCAAAAAGTTTGACAGACATGATAACAGGAATATGGATATGCAAAACAGCATAAATAAGTCAGCAGTATCAGTAGCAGACGATGTCATACCTAAGCCAGCACCTGTTAAATAATAATTAAATATGAATTTATAAATATAGACTTATAAAAGACAGGCATTTATGCCGCAGATTTTATTCTGAATTTAAAATCAGAAGATTAATACTGCCACATAAATGCCTGTCTTTTATTATGAATAATAACAATGTGACGGATTCCGTAATATTAGAAAAGGAGTGCTGATTATGGCAGATGGTAATTATCATTCATCAGAGAAAGGAAAGACAGATAAAATAAAAGAGATAACAGAAAAGTTGGAAGAAGGTGTTAAGGAATTATTTGAAAGTGATAAATACAAGAATTATTTAAAGACAATGTCGCAGTTTTACAGATACAGTCTTAATAATACAATACTGATAGCAATGCAGAAACCGGATGCAACATTAGTTGCCGGATTCAAACAGTGGGAGAATAATTTTGAACGTCATGTGAAAAAAGGTGAAAAAGGAATAAGGATTCTAGCTCCATCACCATATACTAAAAAGGTTGCTGTTGAAAAAGTTGATCCTGTAACAAAGGAAATTTCAAGTATAGAAAATAAGATACCTGAAATAAGAAAAGATATACAGTTAAAAGAAAACGTGACAAATTATGTCGCCGGTGATGCTGATGAGCCGGAAATTGAACAGACAGCAGGAATAAGAATGTAAAATAAGACAGTCAGTATAATAAATAACAAAGGAATGAAGACAATGTTAAAAAATAAAAAGATTTCAAATAAAGTATACTTATATCTGTTAGCTGCAGTACTTCTATTCAGTTTATTTTTTTCAGGTGTATTCAGCTATGATGATACGAATATACTTAATATACAGGATAAGCTTATAGAGCTTGCAAAACACTTCTATGAATATAAGCGTTATTTTAACAAATACACATGGCAGTGCATGGGATGGGGCATATGTATATGGGTGTTTCTCTGCTATTATATTATGGATAAAATGAGAAACTGGCAGTCACATATTGCATATGGTTCTGAAGACTGGGGTGATGCAGAAGAGGTAACAAAAAGACGTGCAAATAAAAAAGATGAAAGTTTAAACAGGATTATATCAAAAAATCTGAAAATAGATACGCAGGGAGAAGGAAAAGCCTCGAACAATAACATGGTTGTGGTTGCTTCTTCCGGTAAATTTAAAACAACATCTGTTGTTGTGCCGAATGTTTTAAGCGGTGGAACTAATAAGATAGTGCTTGACGTTAAAGGGGAACTGATGAAAAATTATGGACTGTATTTAAAAGAGGAAGGATATACAATAAGATGCCTTAATCTTAAATATCCTGAACAGTCTGACAGATATAATCCATTTGCATATATAGATACAGAGGAAGATATTATAAAGCTTATATCTAATATTCAGAAGTCACTTACACCGCCGGATGCAATGAAAGGTGATCCATTCTGGGATGATGGTGTTGCATTGTATCTTCAAGCTGTATTTTTTTACGAATGGTGGTATGCAAAAAAAGAAGGAAGAACTGGAACATTCAATAACGTATTAAAATTGGTAAACGATGAAGGAAAGAAAGATACAACTGTAAAAGTCGAAAAAGGCAAACAGCCGCCTACCCTGCTGCAGTTAAAAATGGATAAGTTGGCAGAAGAAGACAGCCCGGATAACCCAGCTGTGAGAGACTATAGAAAGCTTAAGGATGGTGCAGCTGAAACTGTACGTTCAATCATAATAATTACAAATGCAAAATTGAAACTTTGTGAAACCAAAGCACTTAAACGTATATTTGAAGAAGACGACATGAAATTAAAGGAGTTTGGTACAGGTGTTGGCGGAACACTTCAAAAACCTAAAAAGAATAAGCTTATAATATTTTTATGTGTCGATGATTCAGACCAGTCTTATAATTTTGTCTGTTCAATGCTGTATTCACAGGCACTTACAATACTTATGAGAATGGCTGACAATGACCTTGGTGGAGCATTGCCTACAGCACTTGAATTGTGGCTCGACGAATTTTATGCCGGTGCAAGACCTGCAGACTGTGCACAGCTTATGGGTGTAATACGTTCCCGTAATATCAGCATGATACTAATATTGCAATCGGTAAGCCAGCTTAAAGATTTATACCAGGGTGAAAAAGCGGAAATCATACATGATAACTGCCCTGTATTCTGGTTCGGTGGATGTGGTCAGGGAGCAATAGAAACGCAGAAGGCTATTTCGGAGCTGCTTGGCAAAGCAACTGTAGATATAGCATCAGATGGAAGTAATGGAAATAACAGAAGTAATAATTATCAAAAAACAGGAAGAGAGCTTATGACACCTGCGGAAGTCAAGAACATGGATAAACATTACTGTATAGTATTTTTAGAGGATGAAAAACCTATATTCGATAGAAAATCGCTTCCATGGGAAGATGACCCATTATACGACCATGCAATGCAGCTTAATAAGGATTCGGGAGCCGGCGGATATGTTGTAGAACAGAAATCCATGATAGATCCACATACTGGTGAATATGTAACCGTTAATAACACCATTAATATAGAAGAGACATCAGAACTTCCAAAAGGAGCAGTACCTATAGATGTATACAGTGATGAATTTTTAAGGATGAATTTCAGTATGAAAGAAACTTCTGACAATGAAGTTAGTGATGAATTAAGGAAGCTGTATGCCATTGAAAATAGCATAAATAAAAAAGATATGAAAAGAAGGAGAGAAAAAGATCAGGAAGTTAATAAAAGTATATCAGATTATGATAACAATAATAAAGAGACAGGATGGATTGATGGAATACACGCAGATGAAAATGCCTTAAAAGAAGTTCCTGCAAGTGTTGAGGATGGAATAATACAATATTTCAAGGAAATGGATTCAAGACAGCGGGAATTAATACAGAAAGCAATTGAAAACAGTATGCCGGATTTGTACATAAGAAGAATGTTTGTATTGGATTATGAAAAGATGAAACAGTTTTATGATTCTTACTTTTCATAATAGTGTATGAAAAGTAAGAATATGGTATTATTATTAAATGATATATAATAATACACACTTGACGTGTATTATTAATCGGATTAATATAGTTAATATAAAAAGTTGAATATATAAATTACTATAGCTGTCATAAAAATAAAGAGGTGGGGTGATGTTATGAAAGGTTATAGTCAGTTAAATTACAGGAAAAGGATACGCCTTGAAACCTTATTCAGTCTTAAATTAACCAAAATCGAAATATCAAGAAAAATGGGGTGCTGTCTTAAGACAATATACAATGAATGGAATAAAGGCAGATATTTACATACTAATTCAGACTTAACTCGGGAATGGAGATACTCTGCTGATAAGGCACAAGAAATAACCAATAAAAATGTGTCAAACAGGGGAAATGTACCAAAACTGTTAAAAAATAAATTCCTTGCAAAGGAAATAGAAAATAATATCTATTATTATGGATGTAGTGTAGAAGTGGCTGTTAATGCAATTAAATTATCGGGTAAAATGCATAAATGCTCGGTATGTGCAAAGACAGTATATAACAGCATTGATAAAGAACTGTTTCCTCACTTGACGAATAAGGAGCTGCCTTATAAGCGTAATAAAAAGTCACATAAAAAGAAAGTCAGGATACAGAAAAGAGATTGTGCCGGTAAGAGTATAGAGGAACGACCAGAGGATGTATTAAGCAGAAAAGAATTTGGACACTGGGAGATGGACTCTGTCATAGGGCAGAAAGGTAAGTCAAAAAACACATTGCTGACCATATTTGAAAGAAAAACGAGGAAGCCACTGATTTTTAAGCAGCCGGATAAATCATCATCAAGTGTTGTTGCAACTTTGGATTTGCTTGAGAAAGAGATGGGGGATACATTTTATTCAGTATTTAAAACGATTACAGTAGACAATGGAACAGAATTTGCAGATTGTGAGGGAATAGAACGCAGTTGTATATATCCTGATAGGAAAAGAACACAGGTATATTATTGTCATCCATACTGTTCAAGTGAAAGAGGCTCAAATGAAAACGGCAATAGAATGATACGCCGTATGATTCCCAAAGGCAGTAATTTTGATAATAAATCCGAAAAAGAAATAAAAGCAGTTGAAAAGTGGCTGGGTAATTATCCAAGACGGATGTTTGGTTTTAAATCATCAAATGAATTATATCTTGAAGAGTTAAAACTGTTAATATGATAGGGTGAAAATTAAATATCTATATTAAAAGACTGACAATAGCCAGTCTTTTTGTGCTGTCCAAAAACAGGTTCAGCATTGCAGTTTATGCATATATGTGACATTTATACATTAAAATATGTATATTAATAGTATGCTAAAATATTGTAAAAAAGTTGTAAAAAAAGCTTGCAATTTGCG
>OGLZ01000718.1_pt1 | contig 20277 bp, 15 predicted proteins | sample 1572991 | NCBI WGS metagenome assembly OGLZ01 (sample SAMEA2581893, study PRJEB24529) | metagenome | biome: Human gut stool | place: China | collected 2011 | reverse complement strand
CCCTCAATCCCAATAAAACTCTGCCTATACAACATCTCCACCATCCTGGCAAGATCCTCCCTGGTCCCCTGCGCCTCCATCTCGACACGCTCATCCCAGTTATTCCTCACCCATCCGGTCACTCCCAGAGAACTCGCAATATAACACGCCCGGTACCGAAACCCGACCCCCTGCACTCTCCCCGAAAACCAATAATGCTTCCTGATCAGATTCTCACTCATCTCCGACCCATGTCCCTCCTGCAAATTATTCTCCCCCCAGACTCCCCGGCCCTTCTCATACTCCCTGGTATCATCCTCACCCGTCTCAGAATCCTGAAGAAAAGTTCTATACTTCTTTTTCTTTCTATTACCAAATATACTCACTCAGTCATCCTCATCTCATCAGTCGCTCTACACATATACACCCCTACTCCCTGTTTTTCACAATCAAACTCTGATCACAAATCCATCTTTTCTCGCCTTAGCTTCCGGATACTCTCCAGAACGATAACCAAGTACACAATGGCCAATACCAATATAAGACTCCGGCACACCCCACTCAGCTTTCAGCGCTTTACCCTTTTCAGACGCAAACACTTCTCTCGCACGATGAATCCAGCAGGAATCCACACCAACTGCATGAGCCGCATTCATCAGATTTCCCATAACAAGACTTCCATTTTCCACACAAGTGCCCTGCTCACTGTCAGCAAAAACCACAATAACAGTCGATGCTCCATAAAACGGATCGCTCTTTGCCCCCATTACATCCGCATTCATTTTAGAAAGCTTCGCAACAAGCTCCGGATTCTGAGTCACTACCATAAGAGTTCCCTGCTGTCCCATTCCACTCGGCGCATACTCACCAGCTTCAAGAATCTCATTTAATACCTCTTCCGGCACAAGATCTTTCTTATATCCACGTACACTTCTGCGTTCTAAAAGATTTTTCATTGTTTCATTCATGTCAGTATCCTCCTGTATTTTCACATAGTAAACAGCAACAAATTTCCCTATATTATACCACCACCTTTGTCAAAACTCATCTATAATTTCACACTTTCACAGACAAATCATCCTTGCCCCCAGTCCCTATCTAGTCTATAATGGAAAGTATACTATTACGAGGTGTAACTTATATGAACAAAAAAGAAATTTCCGAAATCAAGAAGCAGTTCACACCAGAGAACTGCTCTATCACCCGCATTTGCGGATGCTATGTTGACGGAGAAAAGAACAAAAAAACCGAATTAAAAGAAGCATTTCTCTCCCTCTCCGAAGAAGAAATGTTCAAATATTTTGATATCTTCCGCAAATCCCTTTCCGGAACAATTGGGAAGAACCTGATGAACATGGAATTTCCTCTTGAACAGGAATCCGAAGGCGGAACTCAGCATTTCCTTATGAAACTGAGAGAAAGCAAACTTACAGACGATGCACTGGTCGAGAGTTTTTACGATAAAATCATCGAAAACTATGATTATCCGGAGAATTATTACATTATCCTGATTCATGGAGTATATGACATTCCCGGAAAATCCTCCGATGGTTCCGAAATGTTTGATGCCTCAGATGAAATTTACGAACACATTATGTGTTGCATCTGCCCGGTGAAACTTTCCAAAGCAGGACTTTGCTATAACGCGGAGACCAACAGCATTCAGGATCGCATCCGCGACTGGATCGTAGAACTTCCGGATGTTGCTTTTCTTTTCCCGCAGTTTAATGACCGCAGTACGGATATTCATGGAGTTCTTTATTATAGTAAGAACGCAAATGAACTCAGAGATATTTTTATTGATGAACTCCTTGGATGCAATGCCCCTCTCTCCGCCGGTGGACAGCGTGACTCTTTCAATGCACTGGTCGAAGATACACTTGGTGAGGACTGCAGCTATGATACGGTATTAAATATTCACGAGAAATTAAACGACCTGATTGAAGCTCAGAAAGATGAGCCGGATCCTGTAGTTCTGACTAAATCCGAAGTGAAACGTCTTTTCGAAGAATGTGGCGTAGAAGATGACAAGTTACAGTCTTTTGACGAGCAGTATGAAATTACTGCCGGAGAAAAATCCTCTCTGGTTGCTTCTAATATTACCAATACACGAAGATTCGAGATTAAGACTCCTGATGTTGTCGTTCACGTAGACCCTGAACGTGCCGATCTCGTTGAGACACGCGTGATTGATGGACGAAAATGTCTTGTAATTCCAATGGAAGGTGAAGTCGAGTTTAATGGCATTCGCGTACATACAGGAAGTGAAGATTCTTCGAACGAGGAATTCAGCGAAAAATTTAGCGAAGATTTCAGCAACGGAAGCCATATTAAAGCAAACGATGAATTCAGTGACACAATAGAGGAGGCATCTGATGCAGAATAATCGTAAACTATTATTTTTTGACATTGATAAGACTTTACTTACCCCTTATCCATGGGCTGTTCCGGCCAGTGCAAGAATTGCTTTAAAAAAAGCCCACGATAATGGACACCTGCTTTTTGTCAACTCCGGACGTACTTATGCCATGATTCCTGAAATAATCCGGGAGATTGGCTTTGACGGATATGTCTGTGGATGTGGCAGCCAGATTTATATGAATGGAGAACTTTTATTTTCCAGCTCAATTCCCAATTCACTCTGTCGTGAAATAATAGAAATACTAAGAAATTGCAAGATCCCCGCATTTTTTGAGCGTCCGGACAAAATTTTATATGATAACGGATCCTGTTCTCTTCCTGGTGCTATCCAGAATCTGAAAACAGAAGTTGAAGTAGAAGATTTATCTCTCTATACTTCCGAAATCTACCATAGTTTTACATTTGACAAGTTTCTGGCATTTCCTGCCGCAGACTCTGATACGGATACCTTCCGCAAATTTGTTGATGAACATTTTCTGTGTTTTATCCATGATGATAAAGCCTGGGAATTAACTCAGAAAAATTGTAGCAAGGCAACAGGGATCCAGTTTCTGGCTGACCATCTGGGAGTATCAATCAAAGATACCTTTGCTTTTGGCGACAGCACAAATGATCTTCCTATGCTTCAGTTTGCCGGAAACAGCATTGCAATGGGTGATTCAGATCCTTTGATTCTTCCTCATTGCACTTACCAGACAACCAATATCGAGGATAATGGCATCACTAATGCATTAAAGCATTTCCTCCTTATTTAATATAAAGCATATAGAAATAACATTTTTGAATAGGTTATTTCTATATGCTCAGGAGAATCAATATGAGTATATTTAATCATGAATTTGATGCCGAAACTACACCTTTGTATTTTTCTCTTGCATTAACAAGATCTTATAACATCTACATTGTATACTTTCTGCTATTTATAGTCTGTATCACATGTTTTGGATATCCGGTTAATGCTCTTCCTGTTGCGGGATGGCTGGCTACATGTCTTCTTGCAAGACATTACATGAATCGTATCTTTATACGATGGAACTTTTTATTTTATGTTATCATTTCCGCGGGATGGATTTCTTATTTCATCTATTATTATGGATGGAATGTTGGCGGTTCCAACTTCATCCTGCCACTAATGTTAATTTCAATGTTTTCCCTGTATGATACAACCTTTAACAAAATTGCATTTGCAGTTTTTTTATTCATACTGAGAATGGCACTGTTTTTTCATTGTCAGAATTATCCGCCAATATACGTCCTTACAGAAGCACATATGCTGATTGTACAAGTTTTAAATACTATTTTATCATTTGTGATCACGGGTGTGATCTGTCTGACATTCAGCGATAATCTTCAGAAAGCAGAGAAGCATCTCATGCTGTATAACATTGAATTAAGACAACAGGCCGGAACCGATCCTCTTACTACTCTGTATAACAGACGCCGTATGGAAGAGGTTCTGGAAAATCACATTAAAGCTAATCCTTATGAAAATTTCAGCATTGCCATTGGCGATATCGATTTTTTCAAAAAAATCAATGATACTTATGGTCATAATTGCGGCGATCAGGTTCTAAAATCTCTCGCAGAACTTTTTAAAGAAAAAACGCTTGGTTCAGGACACGTCTGCAGATGGGGCGGCGAAGAATTTCTCTTCTTCTTTCCGGGAATGAATCTTGACAGTGCAAGTACAATCATGAATGAAATTAATATAGCAGTCAGCAAATGTATCATAAACTATAAAGATATTACAGTTCGCGTAACTATGACTTTCGGTGTAGAAGAAAACGACTATCAGTCAAATATTTCAGAATTAATCAAACATGCGGATGATAAGCTTTATTACGGAAAAACACATGGGCGCGATACCGTAATTTCCTGATATTGCAGAACTTTCCGGTACCATTGCATTTTATGGCATCCACAAGGGTATTCCTGATTCGAGGTTTTTGCGCAATTCATCAGAAAATATTATTCTGGCAATGCAAAAGCAGCTATATGAGAAACGTTTTTGTTTTCCATATAGCTGCTTTTATTATGTTACCTTATGTTTATTATTCATTACCACAATTCTCTGCGATACAGCAATATAATTTTCCTGTCTTATTCCGCAGCTTCTGTCGGTGTTGCTTCTGGTGTTTCTGTAGCTTCAGCTTCTTCTGTTGGTGTTACAGTTGCCTCTGTATCTTCTGCTGCTTCTGTTTCTTCTGCTGCCGGTGTCTCAGTTGCTTCAGCTTCCTCTGTCACATCAGCCTCCGGTGTTGGTGTTGCTTCTTCCGTTACTTCTGGTGTTGCTTCTGGTGATGGAGTAGGTGTCGAAGTTGGAGCTGTAAAAGTATGTTTATCTGTAATCTTAAGTGTCTTAAGAACTTTCTTTACTACTTTTACATCCGCATCATCCAGCCACTGATTTGTTGTCTCTGTGTAATATGTGCTCTCTTTGGAATTCTGAAGAGATTCTCTCTTGGATGCTGTTGCATCCTCATCATTAATCTTATCAAGTCTTACTACATAATATCCTGTATCAGTCTCAATAATATCATCTGCAACCTCTCCGTCTTTCAGCCCACGTAAAACACTAATAACTTCGTCCGGATATGCTGCCCCGCTGGAGTCTTCATCCTCATCTTCGCTTTCTTTAGTTGTAAAATTACCCTGTACTGCTGAGTAACTCTCATCTACTCCCTGAGCAACTTCGCTCATATCAGCTGTCGGATCTTCTTTCATTTTATCAAGAATCTCCTGAGCCTGTTCTTTCTTAGTTTCTTTATCTTCGTCTGTTACATCATCACCACTTGTAGAGATACTTACATAAGTAAAGGTTGTCTGATTTGCCTCATCATCAGAAACTGTGATATTTCCCTCTGCAACAATCGGGTCATACATCTTTTTCTGGATTGTCTGAAGCTCCAGTAATGTTTTTACCTGATCCTCTGTTACAGCGAGTTCTTTGATTGTCTCTTCGCTGTTTGCAGCCATAAACTGTGATGCAGCATCTGCGATTGCTGTTTCATCTTCATCTGTAAGTTCTACATTGTAATCAGATGCTTTCTCTTTCAGAATATACATTTTCTCAATGGATTCCAGACTGCTTGTCACTGCCTGATCACCATATGTCTCTCCAGAATCTTCATCTGCTGTCTGATCCCAGATATTATCCGCGCTTCCCATATAAGACATATACATGGCGGTTGTCCGCTGCTGCTGTTCACGCGCATAAAGGCTGACAACTCCAAGCGGAATATCTGTTCCGTCTACTGTAGCCACTGTTTTTGTTCCATCTAATGTTTTACTTCCGCAGCCTGTAAGCATACCAACTGACATCACACCTGCCAGTGCTGCTACGGCTGTTCTCTTTGCCATTTCTTTCATTTCTTCCTCCATATTATCAGTCTGGTCTTTCTTCATGTCCCACTTTTCCAGACTGTGCTATTACTAGAGTATAAACTTTTTTCCTGCTGAGGGCAAGGTAAATTAAAAAATAAGTGCTATATTTCACATATTTATCACGATCTTCAAACACACTCTTCAGCCATATTCTTAAGTTCTTCTGCAAATTCCGTCAGCGCAGGAATCAGACTGCCCTGAGGTTCCAGGATAAATTTCGGTTCCTGCTCATTCTTAAACTGCAAGCTTCTTCTGTATTTCTGCATGAGAAGCGGAATCCCTTCCGGATTCAGCTTTGCTTTTTCATAAAGTGTAATGCGCACTGATTTTCCGGTCTGCTTAATTTCTGTCACATAGCCCTGATGTGCGATAGCTTTTAACTTCGCAATTGCAAGGAGATTCAGCACTGCCTTTCCAGGTTCACCAAAACGATCCAGAAGTTCCTCTAACATATCATCATAGTCCTGCTGCGTTTCGATTCCAGCGATTCGTTTATAAATATCAAGTTTCTGGAATTCATTGCTGATATAGGAATCCGGAATAAATGCATCGATATTGAGGTCAATCGATGTCTCAAAATCTTCCATTGTATGGATTCCTTTTGCCTCTTTGACTGCCTCGCTGAGCATCTTGCAATAGAGATCATATCCCACCGCATTCATATGTCCATGCTGCTGTGCACCCAGCAGATTTCCCGCGCCTCGAAGTTCCAGATCTCTCATGGCAATTTTAAATCCACTTCCCAGATCCGTATATTCACGAATAGCCGCCAGACGCTTCTCCGCAGTCTCCTTCAGCATCACGTTCTGCCTGTACATCAGGAATGCATACGCCGTTCTGTTAGATCGACCGATTCTTCCGCGAAGCTGATAAAGCTGGGAAAGTCCGTATCTGTCGGAATCATGGATGATCATGGTATTTACATTGGAAATATCCAGCCCTGTTTCAATAATCGTAGTCGAAACCAGTACATCAATATCACCATTTACAAACGCATACATGACATTCTCAAGTTCTCTCTCGCTCATCTGTCCATGTGCAAAATCCACCCTCGCATCCGGCACAAGTTTCGCTATGCGCAGGGCAACATCCGCAATATCCGTAACACGATTATAGACATAATAGACCTGTCCGCCCCTGCGCAGTTCTCTGTTGATCGCCTCCCGGACTGTCTCCTCATCATACTCCATAACATAGGTCTGAATCGGCATTCTGTCCATCGGCGGTTCCTCAAGGACACTCATATCACGAATTCCAATGAGGCTCATATGCAAAGTACGCGGAATCGGCGTTGCTGTCAAAGTCAGCACATCTACATCCTTTTTCAGCTGCTTGATTTTCTCTTTATGCGCAACCCCGAAACGCTGTTCCTCATCGATGATCAGAAGTCCAAGGTTCTTAAACTGTACATCCTTCGACAAGACTCTATGTGTTCCGATAATTACATCTACCTGTCCCTTTTTCAGGTCTTCAATCGCTTTCTTCTGCTGCGCCGGCGTACGGAAACGACAGAGAAGTTCCACTCGTACCGGGAACTCTTTCATTCGCTGTACAAAGGTGTTGTATATCTGCTGTGCAAGAATAGTTGTCGGGGCACGATACGCCACCTGTCTGCTCTCCTGCACTTCCTTAAATGCAGCGCGCAGAGCAACCTCTGTTTTACCATAACCTACGTCACCGCAGATCAGACGGTCCATGATTTTCGTGCTCTCCATATCCCGCTTGGCATCTTCAATGGCGCTGAGCTGATCTTCTGTCTCCTCATATGGAAACATTTCCTCGAACTCCCTCTGCCATACCGTATGAGGACCACAGACATAGCCTTCCTTTTCCTGACGTACCGCGTAGAGCTCTACCAGCTCTTTCGCAATATTTTTGACAGCTCCCCGGACCTTGCTTTTCGTCTTATTCCATTCCTGCGTTCCAAGCTTATTCAGTTTCGGAGTTTTTGCCGTATCACCGCCCGAGTATTTCTGAAGACAGTCTAACTGAGTTGCCAGAATATAAAGATTGCTGCCGCCACGATATTCAATCTTAATATAATCCTTAACGATTCTGTCCACTTCCACTTTCTCAATTCCGCGATAAATACCAAGCCCATGCTTCTCATGAACCACAAAATCCCCGATAGAAAGCTCTGCAAAATCCTGGATACGCTTTCCGTTATAATTCTTTTTCTTCTTTCTCTTCTTCTGTTCCTGACCAAAAATATCCGACTCTGTCATCACCGCAAATTTGATCAGCGGATATTCAAAGCCTTTTTTCGCATGACCATAAACCACCATGATCTCACCCGGCAGAATCTCCCTGTCATAATCCTGCCTGTAAAAAGCAGCCAGTCCTTCTTCCTGGAGATCCCTCGCCAGTCGTTCAGCTCTGGTACGGGAACCGGAGAGCAATGCGATCTTGTATCCCTGTTTCTTATACTGGTGAAGATCCTTTACCAGAAGTTCAAAGCTACTGTTATACGAACTGACTGATTTTACTTCCAGATAAAATTTCTCCCGGACCTTCCAGCCCGCCTGCTTCGGTTCCAGCGCACAGACAGAAATACAGTTTCGCTTATTTAATTCTTTCTGAAGTTCTTCAAAAGAACAAAGCCAGTTGTCCGGCAGATTCTGGCTGCCTTTTTCCTCGCGGTGCATACGGCTCTGGCGATATTCCTCTTCTACTACTTCACCTTTCTCCGTCAGTCGATTCGGTTCATCCAGAAAAATAACCGATTTCTCCTCTGGAAAATACTCCAGGAAAGAAACCATATCAGATTCCCCGATATGTTCTACTGCCGGATAAATCGTAATCTCCTCCAGATTCTCGAGGGATCTCTGGCTCTCAGCGTCAAAACTTCGTATAGAATCGATCTCATCCCCCCACAGTTCGATTCTCCATGGATTTTCCTCTGTGAGGCACTAGATATCCACACTACCACCGCGAATACAAAACTGTCCCGGCATTTCCACCTGACCTACACGCTCATATCCCAGATCCACCAGTTTATTTTTCAACTGATCCATGTCTATCGTACTGTCATTTTCATAATGAATCAGCTGGCTTTTTATTTTTTCCAGCGGTTCCAGGAAATCCATGCATCCGTCAATGCTTGTGACAACTGTAAGTTCCTTTTCCTCCAGCAATGCCCGGATTACTTTCATTCTCTGCCGGATCAGCAGATTTCCATGAATATCTGCCTGAAAGAATAGAAGATCCTTTGCCGGATAGGAATATATTTTCTCATCATAAAACCGGTAATCTTCATAGATTTCTCTGGCCCGGCGTTCATCTTCTGCCAGGATCAGACGATATGGCGCAGTCTCGGAAAGACCGTACATCAGATGGGATTTCTGCGATTCCATACATCCCGAAACCTGCAGAATCCCCTTATTTGTTTTACTTTTTTCTTTAATCTGTTCAAACTCTGCAAGTCCCTGCAGAGGTGCCATAAATGCTTTCATATTCACCTCTTATATGTCTCCGATAAATAAATCTTTCTGCCATTCATTGCTATTCGTAAGTCCCACCCACTGCTTTTTGCTTCTCGCAATTGAAGCAGGGGACTTACTTGATTCGATTAAAAATATTACGTCAAAAGTTCCAGAACACTGTGGCAAGATAAAAGCGGCACCTGTTTTCCTGCTGTAGCATCATTAACAGTCACCGCTTTTCTTCCTTTTCTTCCATTAAAAGCAGCCAGCATGTGCCACTTACCACTTTGCCGCTTCTTACTTCTGTGCAGGTACTTTTCTGTTATATTCGTTCATCGCCGCATCTACGCCCTGTGAGATCATGATATCCACAGCCTTTGCCGCTTTTTCTATTGCTTCATCCACAAGTTTTCTGTCTTCTGTGGAAAATCTGCCAAGTACATGATCTGCAAGATCCCATCCCTTTGGCTTAGCTCCTACACCTACTTTAATGCGCAGAAACTTCTCTGTGCCAAGCTGACGGATAATATCCTTAATTCCATTGTGTCCACCTGCGCTTCCCTGCTTACGGATGCGAAGCTGTCCCGGTTCCAGATCAATATCATCATAAATAACAATCAGTTCTGTCTCCGGATCAATTTTGAAATAATTCGCCATCTCGCGGACAGGTCCGCCACTCAGGTTCATAAAAGAAAGAGGTTTCATAAGAATAACCTTTTCTCCGCCAATCATCGTTTTTCCGTACATGGCATTAAATTTCACGCCGCCCTGCGGAACATTGTAGTCCTCTACCAGATGATCAATGGTGTCAAATCCCATATTGTGCCGTGTTGCTTCATACTCTCTCCCGGGATTTCCCAGTCCCACTACTAAATACATATGCGCGTCTCCTAATTAAAATATACCATTTCGTCTTTCAGAGGTTCGCATTCTTTTGCATCACTTGCATAAAGCACAATGCCTTCGCCCTGATATTCTGTACGGTTTTCAAAAGCAACCTTTGCAGTTACCTCTACCCAGCTTCCTTCTTTGATATGAGATGCATTATCACTTCTGCACACATATCCAAGAAATGTAGTATCATCTGCACAGCAAGTCATTGCAACACGTCCCGGAACAAAGAATTTGCTTCCCATTCCACGAGGTTTCATAACACGACCTTTAAAGCGTACAGTTTTACCCACATATTTCTCCGGGTTATCCATTGCATCTACAAACCAGATTCCGTAATCTTCCGGCTGGATCTCAATGACAGGTGCATCAATATCAAACGGCATCTCATCCTGGAAAATGTCGTCCATTTCACCTTCTTCATCCTCAAAAATAACCTCTGCACTCTGATTTGCGACCTTAATTCCACGTCTGTATGCAGGAAGCGGATCTCCCTCTTTACAACGGTTAAATACAACCATATCTGTATTTCTCACCATATCCATGAACAGAGACTTCATATTTGCCATATAAACCTGATAAGTTGTCGCATCTACGCAGGTAATCTCCTGCTCAATACCCCAGCCGTCCGGAAGCTCCATCTGCTCGAATTTACTTACAAGCCACATTCCATTGTATTCGATCACAACACGTTCCGGCTGATGGATGATATCCATCGCAGCCAGACGCTGAGGAGTCAGATCTTCTTCATCCTCGATCACTTCTATAACTGTGTTTGTAAGTTTCAGTTTATCCATATCATATTCTTCTTCGCCTTCTTCGCAAAGAATCAGCAGTGTCTTTCCATCAATGGCGAAATAGTCCTGCTGTAATGTAAAATCCAGGAAAGTTGTCTTTCCACTCTCCAGGAATCCTGTTACCAAATAAATGGGAACTCTGATATCATCCATAATTCTATTTCCTTTATCCTGATTATTTTGTCACTGCGCTACGGTTTATCTGTAAGCCGTAACTTTTTTTATTACCGGACGCGGTAATCGTTTTTTATTCTGCAAGGCCAAATAACTCTGCAAGTTTATCTTCTTTCAATTTAGAACCAATCACGCAGAGACGGCCCGTATATTCCGGTGCTCCCTCACGAATCTCTGTTTCTTCCGGAACCATATCAAAGTAGATCCATGTTCCATCTTCTGCCGGAAGCATTCCTTTTGCACGAAGGATGATACCGTAATCTTCAGATGCAGAAAGAGCTTCGAGCATTTTCTCAAGTCCTTCTCTTGTATACTTCTTAATTGTCTCGCGTCCCCAGCTTGTAAATACTGCATCTGCATGATGATGGTGATGGTCGTGGTGATCATGTCCGCAGCCGCATTCATGGTCGTGGTCATGGTGATGCTCGTGATGATGCTCATGCTCATCATGGTCATGTCCACAACCGCATTCATCATGGTGGTCATGGTGATGCTCATGTCCTTCATGATCGTGATGATGCTCATGCTCGTCGTGGTCGTGATCACATCCACATTCATCATGATGGTGTTCATGCTCATCATGATCGTGGTGATGGTCATGCTCGTCATGGTCATGTCCACAGCCACATTCGTCCTCGTGATCATGGTGATGATGTTCTCCATGTTCATGTACATGTCCGCATTCCGGGCATACCTCTTCTTCTGCCATCAGTTCTTCTTCAAGAGATACCGGTTTCTCCATAACCTCAAGGATCTTCTTTCCATCCAGTTTCTCGATCGGAGTAGTGATAATTGCTGCTTTTGCATTGATCCCACGTAGAAGTTCCATTGCCTGCTGTGCTTTCTTCTCATCAATAATGTCTGTACGGCTCATAATGATTGCGCCGGCATATTCAACCTGATTGTTAAAGAACTCACCAAAGTTTCTCATGTACATTTTGCATTTCTTTGCATCTACTACAGTTGTGTAGCTGTTCAGTACGATATCTACATCTCCCTGAACACCCTGTACCGCTTTGATAACATCTGACAGTTTACCAACACCTGACGGCTCGATCAGGATTCTGTCCGGATGATATTTATCAACAACTTCTTTCAGAGAAGTTCCGAAGTCTCCAACCAGAGAACAGCAGATACATCCGGAATTCATTTCACGGATCTGGATTCCTGCTTCTTTCAGGAACCCACCGTCGATACCGATCTCACCGAATTCATTCTCAATCAGTACGACCTGCTCATCTGCATAAGCCTCTTTCAGAAGCTTCTTGATTAATGTAGTTTTACCGGCTCCAAGGAAACCGGAGATAATATCAATCTTAGTTGCCATCGTTTTGTTTCTCCTTTTCTATTTTTATGTTTTTTTACAAATTTATCTTGTAAGCAGATATGAAATAATTGTAACTGTTCAGTACCTCCACAGTTACGGTTAAAAATCGCCTTTGGCGATGGAGTTTTACCTTGTATGTCTCGGAATTTTGGCATATTCGCTTATATCCCATCTACTTATATATTTGTCCGTAACGCATTTATTATACACAAGCTTTCTTCCATATTCAAGCCTGTCCCACGCAAAGAAGGGGACATGATCCAATATCATGTCCCCTCTCGTATTTTAATGATCAACCGTTGATCATAAAGCTCATTAATTTATCAATATCTTCTTTCTCGTATGCAACAATCTCAAGTTCCGGAATCTCTCCGCCTGAGAAAATGTTTGCCAGAGACACATACTGGGATAATTTGGATTTAAGGTTCAGTCTGTCACCTTCGCCTGTTACTAATTCTACTCTTCCTTCGCAGCTGTCAACTACCTCAAAAAACTTCTCAATATCTTTAATGTTAGATACTTTCATGTTCATTCTCCTTTCAACATGTAAACTTTTCTCTCTATTCCTTGTTTTCGCGCTAATTATAACGCAGTTATATACAAAAAGCAATTATTGATTTTGCACGAATTTTCCAGGTATTCCATACGCTTAGTTATAATATCGCTAAATAACGCAAGTCCTGTTCCGGTCAAAACTTAATATGTTATTGTTCACTCCGCTCTTAGCAACATATCCCGTAGGATAATTGTGTCTGAGCAATAACCTTAATATACAAAAATTGCAACTCCATAAGCTGGCAGCGGATATGCAAATGAGAACTGTCTGTCATCGCATTCCTGTTTCACAGCCTTGAATATCTTTGGCTCTGTCAGTCCGTTCTCATCCATGATCAGCTTATACTGTTTCTTCTTCGGAACACCAACTCTGTAATCCGGACGGTCAACCGGTGTAAAGTTAACTACATACAGAATATTATTTCTCTTCGTCGGCGATTTTCTTACAAAGCTGAAAATACTTCTGTCTCCGTCATTGGCATTGATCCACTCAAAGCCTTCCGGATCATTATCAGCCGCATAGAGCGCCGGATATTTCTTATAAATAGTAAGAAGATCATGTACATAATTCTGCAGATCTTTATGAGGTTCCTCATTCAGCAGGAACCAGTCAAGTTCTCTCTCCTCACTCCACTCACGAAGCTGTCCGAATTCCTGTCCCATGAAAAGGAGCTTCTTACCCGGATGACAGGTCATAAAGGAATATGCCGCCTTTAAGTTCTTGAATTTATCCGACAGTTCGCCCGGCATCTTCTCAAGCATGGAGCATTTCAGATGAACCACTTCATCATGAGAAAGAACCAGTACATATCTCTCACTGTATGCATAAGTCATGGAGAATGTCATCTTATTATGATTGAATTTACGGAAATATGGATCCAGTTTCATATATTCCAGGAAGTCATTCATCCATCCCATGTTCCATTTCAGGCTGAATCCAAGTCCGTCTTTCTCAGCATCTCCTGTAACCATCGGCCATGCTGTCGATTCCTCAGCGATCATCACTGTTCCATGATTTCTGCCGAGAACAACGGTATTCAGATGTTTAAAGAATTCAATCGCTTCCAGGTTCTTGTTTCCGCCGTATTTATTTGCAACCCATTCTCCGTCTTTCTTACCATAGTCAAGGTAAAGCATAGAGGCAACCGCATCCACACGAAGTCCGTCTACATGACACTCTTCAATCCAGTAAAGAGCATTTGCGATCAGGAAGTTCTTAACCTCCGGGCGGCCATAATTGTAAATCTTAGTTCCCCAGTCAGGATGTTCTCCCTGTCTCGGATCTGCATGCTCATATACTGCAGTTCCGTCAAAATTCACCAAACCATGGGCATCCTTCGGGAAATGTGCAGGTACCCAGTCAAGAATAACGCCGATCTTATTCTGGTGGAAATAATCAATCATATATTTGAAATCCTGCGGTGTTCCGTATCTGGAAGTCGGTGCATAATATCCGGTTACCTGATATCCCCAGGAACCATCAAACGGATGCTCGGCGATTCCCATTAATTCTACATGAGTATAACCCATCTCTTTTACATATGCAGTCAGAGAATGTGCAAGTTCCCGATAATTATAGAATCCTTCTTCATTCTCCTCTGTCCACGGATGTTTCATCCAGGAACCCGGATGAACTTCATAGATTGCCATCGGCTGTACTGTCTCGTCAAACTTCTCTCTGTTCTTGATCCATGTGGCATCTTTCCATTTATAATCTGTAATGTCTACAATCCTGGATGCCGTTCCCGGACGCTTCTCAGCCGCATTTGCATACGGATCGGCTTTATAAAGCTTCTCTCCATGTGCTCCTACGATAAAGAATTTATATAACTGTCCAATCTTGGCTCCCGGAACAAACACTTCATAGACACCGATCGGTCCTACCTTCTTCATCGGACTGGCCTCTTCATCCCAGTCATTAAATTCACCAATTACAGATACTGACTGGGCATTTGGTGCCCAGACCGCAAAATATACGCCTTTTTTTCTTCGATATGTAGTAGGATGAGCGCCCAATTTCTTATATACTTCGTAATTGGTTCCCTGTCCAAACAAATACTGGTCTAAATCCGTAAATTTCATACTCTCGCCCATCTGGAGTCCTCCCTTAATATTCATGTTTCTATCTTTTCACGGATATGAAAATATTATTGCTCACTGCAACATAAACAATAACACAAGAAGAACCCTGCAAAGCAGGATTCTCAGCCTGCGGTGGATCGTTCCAGACAACATCTTCCTTACTGCTGCAATGCGATCCGACCCGGCAGGGCTATGAACTGACTCTTAGTCATTCTATAAGCTTTATTATACCAACCCCCATTCGCTACGTCAATTAAAAATATGTGTATATTTAACAATTTTTATGCGTTTTTTGTGTTATTTTTGTAAAAAACACAAAGAGCAAAGAAACGCTGTCTTTCGCATTTCTTTGCTCTTTTTATTACTTTTTATTGTCCTTTAATATTCAGAGTCATCTCCGTAATCCACAGAATCGTCACTGTAATCTTCCGAAGAATCATCGCTGTAATCGCCGCTTCCGTCGTCATAGTTTCCATCTGAACTGCTGTCATCTGTACTTCCATCCTCACTTCCATCAGAATAATCTGAGTTTCCGTCAGAAGAATCTGATGAATCAGTTGTACCATCTGTGGAATCCGTAAAAGTTGCTGCATCTGCTCCGCCCTGATATCCGGGAACACCACCGTTGCTGAGTGTACTCGGCCAGAAATCAACATAACATGCATTCTGTAATGTTACATTCTTAGCTTCTGCCATCTCACTTACCGTCACAAGTTTATATCCTCTTGCAATAAGATCCGGAATCAGTCTTATGGCAGCCTGTACAGACGGCTCATGGATATCATGCATCAGGATAATTGTTCCATCTGTAAGATCTCCGTTCATTACTGCATTATAATCCGCATCCGCATCCATCAGCTTCCAGTCTTCCGTATCCAAAGACCACATAAAGAATGGTTTATTTACTGTATTATAAATATCTGTATTTCCATCTCCGTACGGTGCACGTGCTACTGTCGCTGCCTGTCCACAGGCCTGAGTCAGTGCCTCATCTGTATCAGAAAACTGTTTGGCAACTGAATCAAGGTCAATCGTAGTCAGCTGTGTATGATCCCAGGAATGACTTCCGATCTCACAGCCAAGTTCCAGCATACGTTTCGGTGCATCCGGATATGCACTTACATTCTGTCCAAGCATAAAGAATGTTGCATGTGCATTATTCGCCTCCAGGCAATCCAGAAGCTCATCTGTATACTGTCCCGGACCATCATCAAAGGTCAATGCCAGCATCGGCCGTACCTGACTCGGATCATAAGATCCATCATCATTAAAGTAGTAATCTTTTACGCCCTTTGTCACCCATCCAGTCTGAATATATCCGTTTTCATCAAATGAATATGTCACACCATCAATATCCTGAAATCCATTTGCAAAATATGTACCATCTGCATTCTGATACCACTTTCCGTTAGTATCTTCATGCCAGCCTGCTGTCATCGTGGAGATCTTATCCGTATCTGATTTACCCTTCAGTGGCTGTCTCACAGCCGCATCAGAATTAGCCTGAACCTCTTCCGTATCTGCCTGGGCCTGCACAGTCTGATTACTGCTTCCGCCTCCGGCTACATGATGAGCGATTGGAATAATGATTCCTCTCACCACAAATACAATAGCCAGAATCAGACCAAGCACGGAGAGTCCGATCTTCGTATAATGACGAATCATCATCTGGCGTTTTTTTCTGCGCATCCTCTCGCGCAAAACCCGCTTATCCATTGTTTCCTTTCCCCGTTTCTATTTACATTAATTTAGCCAAGAACGTTTATCTGCAACTGCTGAATAGCTTCATAAGTTACTGTCATTCTTTTTGTAACTTCAATCATAACTCATTTACCCGGCAAATACAATGCCAATTATTCGTTAACGTTCACTCCGTGCCCGGTAACAATTATTCTACTTCTTCTGTCCCCAGTTCCTCTTCCAGATTTACGTCAACATCAGAACCACTCTGATTTGTGCTGCTATCGCTGTCATCTGAATTTCCCGCGTCATCTGAAGTATTCGTATCTTCTGTATCCGTCATATCCTGTTCACTGTCTGAGTCTGAATTTTTTGCAGCTGCTTCTGCATCATCCGCGATCACATCGCCATTCGCGACTTTATCACTGACGCTTGCATTCTTTATAATAAAATCCTCTACTCTGAGAAGACCAATTGATTCGTCTACATAAGTCTGCCCGTATGTTCCAACCAATTCTGCGATATCACCGGCACCCATCTGTTCCACCAGTTCCTCCTGCAGCTGAAGGCTCTCTTTATCATCAAGAGACAGCCCTTCCGCATCCATGATTCCCTGTACAATCAGATTCTGTTTCACTTTACCTTCTGCATACTGCTGACACTGCTCGTCAAAATCATCCTGGGAAATCCCCTGGCTGTCTATGAATTCCTCTAAAGTCATATCCGCTTGTTTTGCATAAACTTCCATACTGCTCTTAAACTCAGAAATTGCAGAATCCACATCCTCCTGCGGATACTCTTTCACTTCCGCATTCTCAAGTACTGTACTCCATGCAGTATTTTTAAGAACTTCCTGTGCTGAATTCTTCGCTTCTTCCTCCAGCTGGCTGCGAACGCTTTCCCGATATTCATCCACAGTCGTATAATCTGTATTCTTTGCTACCCACTCATCGGTAAGTTCACCTGCGCGGCGCACATTCTGTACAGTGACTTTATATACAACTTCCTGACCTGCCAGAGTTTCATCTGCGTAATCTGACGGAAAATCAATCTTGATTTCCTTTGTTTCGCCTTTCTTCATTCCGATTACGCCATTCTCAAACTCATCAAACATCTGCCCCTGACCAATCACAAAATCATAATTATTGGCAGTCCCGCCATCAAAAGTCTGTCCATTCTTAGTTCCCACATAGTTCACAGTTACCAGATCACCTTCTTTGGCACTGTCAGATACAGGTTCTGCTTTATCCTGCAGATCCTGGTCAATCTGTGCCTGCACATCATCATCTGTGATTGCATCCACTGTATTATCCAGAGTCAGTCCTTTATATTCTCCAATCGTAATATATTTATCTACATTCTCAACCGACACAAGCCTGGTTGTTCCCACTTCTGCTTTTTTATTATCGGCAGACTTTTCTGTTTTTGTATTGTCTGTAATAACAGCCGCACCATCACCACATGCGGCTGCAGTTAGTGCAAAACAGGCCGCAAACATGGCAAGATATATTTTTTTCTTCATAATAAATAATACTCCCTTCTACATTCCCGGTACCGGAGTCGGTCTTGATGAATCCCATACCTCTGATACGTCAAAAAGATCACTGAGCATTTCAGGATTATAGTACATTCTGTATCCATCCAGATTTCTTCTTCCCTGACGGAAATAATCACCTGTAATCTGTACGAAATACTGGCTGGAATCTACATTACAGAAATAACGGTATCCCTGACTCTTATAAAATTCATATTTCTCATTATCAGCAGAATATCCTTCCCAGCTTCCGATATCTGCTCCAAATGCAAAGATGATCATATCTGTTTTCCCAAGAATCGGAGCGACATATTTCTGCCACTTTTTATCATCTCTCTTTAAATCATCCAGCGAAGTAGCTCCAACATCCTTATGTCCCCAGGTATGGCTGGCAAACTCCCAGCCCTCTGCTTTCATAGCCTTCGCTACCTTCTTTGCATTCTTTACTTCCTGCTTATAATCAAAATCCGGGTTCTCCTCCAGAAACTTCTTCTGGTCATCCTGGAGTTTCTTTCCTGTTTTATATGCAATGTCCGTACGATAGCCAAGAACGCCATTATAACCTGTCATCGCCAGGATACCTTTCCTTCCATGATAAGAAAAGTCCGGATGTTCTTTTACAAAGGTATCGATCAACGGAACCATATCGTAGTCTCCTGTGGAAATACTTCCGTCGTCCTCTATATATTCATTCTTAACTTCACCATTGGAATCCACAACAAGTTTTGACGCAAACCCATCTCCATCCATATAGTGATAGTAACTTACATCATCCTGTGATAAAACAAACGGAATCTTTCCCGGTGGCAGCATAATACTGCCTCTGGACATTGTTCCATCTTCATTTACAACTGCCATATCATGGGGGCTGACCATTACATAACCTTTATCATACATATTCTGTATGATCTTATTAAATTCATCAATTGTTGTCATATACTGATTATATCCGTCAGAATCCGACTCTCCGTCAAAAGCTTTCGAGGTGTCCTTAATCAGTGTATGAAAAAACACATGTGTGATTTGTTCGAGCGGATATTCTGTGCAGGTAGCTTTCGTGTTCTCATAATCAGCCACCGCATTCTGCATATCTGTATTACTATCATAATCCGGCTGACTTTTTAGAAGTTCTATGGCTCCATCATAATTGTACTGTGTTGCCATAAGTGAAGCCTGCTCCAGCGGAGATTCCTGTGTTTCAGCCTGCTCTCCCTCATTCAGGCTGGTACCCTGCTGCTCATTCTCTGTTGTATCAGTATTCTGTTCTGTATCAGCATCCTGACTACCATCTGTCTGTACTGTTCCCTTCTCTGTTTCTGTACTTCCAGCTTTGGAATTCAGGAACGGAATATCCTGTTCAAACGGAAGGATTCCGCACCCGCTAAATCCCAGTGATACGCATAAAACTGCTGCCATCACACATGCTGCTTTTTTTCTCATATTCTGCCCCTTTCAATTATGCGTCTCCTTTATTCTGTCAGCGAACACTGTTCGTCCCCTTTATTATTCTCATCCCATAGTCGGGACCGGCACCGGTCTGGAAGAATCAAACACTGCCTGTGCATCAAACAGATCTGAAAGAAGTTCCGGATTATAGTACATTCTGTATCCATCCAGATTTCTCCTTCCCTGGCGGAAATAATTGCTGCGGATCTGTACGAAGTACTGACTGGAATCCACATTGCAATAATAGTTATACCCCTGGCCCTTAAGATATTCAAATTTCTCCCCTGAATAATCTTCTACACTGGTAAGATCTGCACCAAATGCAAAAATAATAATATCTGTTCCACCGATCAGCGGATCAACATTCTCTTTAAATTTCTGTGTATCTGCCTGTAATCTCTCCAGACTGATCTGACTTACATTCTGATGTCCCCATGTGTGGCTTGCAAACAGCCAGCCTTCATCTTTCATAGCCTGCGCTACTCTGGCTGCATTTTCTCTCTCTGTATTCAGATTAAAATCCGGATGCTCATCCAGCCATTTTACTTTATCTGCATCCAGATCATCCGGACGGGTTTCATAACT
>OGLZ01000710.1_pt1 | contig 20602 bp, 15 predicted proteins | sample 1572991 | NCBI WGS metagenome assembly OGLZ01 (sample SAMEA2581893, study PRJEB24529) | metagenome | biome: Human gut stool | place: China | collected 2011 | reverse complement strand
GGTAGTGTGCTAATTATAGCATATCACCCACCTTTTGTGCAGAGGTTCCCTAAGTAAAATTAATTAAATAATTCGATTGGAAAGTAATAAGACTATTTCATTTTTTGGAATAATAGAAAATGGATCGGCTAACAAAGTTAGAAGTGTTTTCCAAGATCGCAGAAACCGGTTCCTTCTATGAGACGGCACGTTCTTTAAACCTCTCAAGACCTACGGTCACCCGATTAATGGCAGAGCTGGAAAAGGATTTAAATCAAAAGCTCTTGTTCCGGAATACACGAAGAGTTTCTTTGACTTCTGCAGGAGAAAGTTTTTTGCCGAGAGCACGGGAACTGCTGAACATGGCTTCGGATATTTTCCATTCTCCACGACACACAAAAAAATACGACGGTCTTTACCGCATCAATATCGCGACAACGTATGCGAATTTCAAGCTTCCCGAGCTAATCGAAGAATTTCAGAAGTTACATCCGGGTCTAAGGATAGAGCTGCTGCTATCGGCCTCTCCTCTACCGCTTGTTCAAAATAGAATTGACCTGAGGTTTCAGATAGGGGGCAAAGTCAATCCTCTCTATATCAAGAGAAGCCTCGGGAAATCTAATTCATGGATGTGTGCTTCACCCTCTTATTTAGACACTCACTCTAGACCGGAAACGATCAAAGACCTACTCAAACAAGATCTTCTGCACAACTTAGTGATTGACGAAGACTTAGGCGAGGAACTATTGCATGTCAAAGGACGCGGCGTCTACACGTGGTGGTTCACGCACGGAGAAAGAAGAGAAAAACTTAAAGTCGCGCCTAAGTTTGCCTGCAATTACAGTGAACCGCTCTACCGAGCCTGTTTGCGGGGCCGGGGAATTGCTTATCTTCCGATTTCTGACTCGCTTCTTGACGTCCTTGAAGGCCGACTAGAAGTCGTTCTACCTGAATATCGGGGCATCCTCGTTGATATTTGGGCCGTCTATGCCTCTTCAGCCCACAAACCTCCTTTCACGGAAGAACTGCTCTCGTATGTTAAACAGGCTTTTGAAACGATCTTGGCTAATCCGGTTGAAGAAAGAGCCGAGGAGAATTAAATCTTACTCGGCCCAATAAATTTACTTGATTAATGAGTTACTCAACATTGACGACTTGGTAACCCTCGTCCTCAATCGGAGCCTTCAGTTTTTCAGTATCAAAACCTTCCGGAACAGCTACTTTGGCCAATCCGTCTTCAAGAGAAACCGACAGCACCGTAACGCCGTCAATCCCGGAAAGTGCCTTTGTTACAGCTTTCACGCAGTGTTCACACATCATGCCGTCAATCTTGATTGCGACGGCTTCTTTCGGAGTGGAAACTGCTTCAAAAGACGTCAATTCATAATCTTCTGCCTTGATCGCATCCGTTACCTCTTCTTGAGACAAGGCACGATCTGCGCGGACAACGGCACTCTTCTGTTCCAACGAAACATCGGCAGAAACTACGCCTGGAATTTTTTCTAATGCGCCTTTAACTGCTTTGACACAGTGTTCGCACATCATGTCTTCGACGCCTACTTTATAAACGAAGCCCGTTGCGTCCTTTTGTTCAGCCTCAACAGCAACATCGGCCAGCTGCCGGAGTGAGGGAAGCAATACTTGATCAGAAGATTTATCACTGTTTCCTGAATCTCTCAGTACCGGTTTCCAGCCTCTCAAACGAAGCGCGTTCGTTACCACGTTCACGGAGCTCATGCTCATCGCTGCTGCCGCGATCATCGGATTCAGAATCCATCCGAAAGCTGTGTAGAAAACCCCTGCAGCTACCGGGATGCCGATGATGTTGTAGATAAATGCCCAAAACAAGTTCTCACGAATGTTAAGCATCGTCGAATGAGACAAGGCCGAAGCGTTAACGACATCGGACAAGCGGCTCTTCATCAGTACGACGTCAGCCGCTTCAATGGCGACATCAGTACCGGCGCCGATAGCAGCTCCCACGTCTGCCCTGACGAGCGAAGGAGCGTCGTTGATGCCGTCGCCAACCATAAGAACTTTCTTACCTTGTGCCTGTAGCTCGCGCACGACCGCTTCTTTATCTGCCGGCTTAACTTCAGCTCGAACGTTCTTGATGCCGACGCGCGCAGCCACGGCACGAGCTGTTTTTTCGTTGTCGCCGGTCAGCATCCAAACTTCTTTGCCTTTAGCCTGCATGGCTTCAATCGCCTGCTTGCTGTCAGGACGGATCGGATCTGCGATGGCCAACAATCCTATTAGTTTGTCGTCAGCAACCACGTAAAGAGGAGTTTTCCCTTCATTGGCAAGCCCGTCTGCAAGTCCTTTCGTCTTTGCATCTTCCGAAGAAATCACAGATTTATTGCCGACGCGAATGAATTTCCCGTCGCACGTGCCTGAGATGTTGCCAAGCTGCTGGACAAAGTCAGAAGCGTCTTTCAAAGAAAGATTGAGCGCTTTTGCTCCTTCCACAATGGCCGTCGCCAAGGGATGTTCCGACTTTTGCTCAACGGAAGCTGCGAGCGTGAGAAGCTCTTCTGGTCTGACCTTCCCGAAAGCAATAACGTCCGTCAAAGATGGTTTACCGGAAGTCACCGTCCCGGTCTTATCGAGAACCACTGCATCGACTTTTTCTAAAGATTCGATCGCTTCTGCGCTTCTAAAAAGAATACCGTTTCTTGCACCGCGGCCCGTCCCGACCATAATCGCAGTCGGCGTTGCCAAGCCTAACGCACACGGGCATGAAATCACAAGAACCGATACGGCAATCTCGAGCGCAAACTCCCAGGAATAGCCGCACAGCATCCAAACGATCGCAGCAATGATTGCAATGCTGATAACGGTCGGAACAAAGATTCCGCTGACTTTATCAGCCAAGCGAGCCACCGGCGCCTTGGTAGAAGTGGCTTCGTCCACCAATTTAATGATCTGTGCTAAAGCCGTATCTCCGCCGACCTTCGTGGCACGCATTTCAACATAGCCTTGGGTCAGGAGCGTTGAAGCCGAGAGCTCCTCGCCTTCCTTCTTGTCTACCGGAATGCTTTCGCCTGTGAGAGAAGATTCATCCAGTGCACCGGAGCCTTTTACGACGATTCCGTCGACCGGAACTCGGCTTCCTGTCTTCAGTACAACGATATCTCCGACTTGAACGGCACTAACCGGAACTTCCGTCTCCTTACCGTCCTTTAAAACGACAGCTTTATCCGGAACCAAGGACATCAGCTGAGAAATGGCGTCCGTTGTCTTATGTTTGGCTCTGGATTCGAAGTACTTGCCTAAGGTAATCAGAGCAAGGATCATCGCGGCAGAATCGAAGTACAAGTTGTGCGCGTAGTGATGAAGCGTCGCTTCGTCTCCTTGTCCTAAGGCATAGAGCATCATGTACAGCGCAAAGAGTCCGAACAGCATGGAAGCTGAAGATCCGATCGCCACAAGAGAATCCATGTTCGGAAATCTCTGCCAGAGTGTCTTAAAGCCGACCGTGAAATATTTGAAATTCACGAAGACAACGGGCAGCGCCAAGAGGAACTGTGTCAAGGCATTGATAGGAGCGCCCTTTGTCCCCGACATAACTTCCGGAAGCGGCATTCCGACCATCGGACCCATTGCCAGCACCATCAGAATGGCAGCAAAAAAGAGCGAAACGTACAGGCGCGTCTTCATTTGTGCCGCTTCCTTTTTGGCCGCCAGCGCGGGATCGACGGATTTAGCCGCAGGAGAACCCGCAGCCTGCTTTTCGTTTGCGCCGTACCCCGCGTTTGTTACCGCCTGAATAATCTGCTCCAGCCCTGTTTTAGTTTCATCGTAATTGACCGTCATGCTGTTTTTCAGCAAGTTGACGCTCACGTCTTCAACGCCGGGGACACCTGCCACCGCCTTCTCCACTCGATTAGAGCAGGCAGAACAGGTCATTCCGGTGACATCAAAATTCTTTTTCATATAACTTTCCGTTGTCGAACGCAATCATTCTAAGTATTATTATCTTTTGCGCAAGAACTTCCGTTTTTGATAGATAGTTACTTTTTAGATACTATGGATAAGACTAAATCCAAACTAACTGAAGAATTCCAAATTGAAGAGTTCCACTGTCCTGTTGAGGCGACTCTTTCTTTAATCGGCGGTAAATACAAAACGCTTATTCTTTAGAACCTCATCGGAAAAACTCTGCGTTTTTCTGAATTATGCCGTCTGATTCCCTCGGCAACACCAAAAATGCTGACGCAGCAGCTTCGAGAGCTGGAAGATGCCGGACTACTTATCAGAAAAGTCTATGCCGTCGTTCCTCCTAAAGTTGAATACTCCTTAACGCCTCTGGGAACTTCTCTTCGGCCGATTCTAGAGTCGATGTATGAATGGGGCAGTGAGTACCTGCTCAATCAAGGAATGAAGCCTTGCTGCTCAATGAAGAAGCTGCCGAGTGCCTAAAATCAGAACAACTCCGTGTTGCAGAGTACATTTCAACTAAAATTTTCCTAAATCATTTTTTTCTGAGAGCCATGCTATTGCCTTCCCTCAGAGACCGTGCCGATTATGTGGTGCGGTTTCTCTTCGGTTCATTCATCGCCATCGGCTGCTTTTTAGTCGTTTGGCCCTTTGCAACAGCGATGTCGGTTGCGGCTGTGATCGCAATCGTCTCTTGGCCTCTATTTAAGCGAGTCCGAAAGGAAGTCGGAGGCAGGAATCTTGTTGCGACACTGATCATGGTATCCCTGCTGGCGATCCTCATCGTGCTTCCGATTGCAGGTTTGTCATTAGTGTCGGCCCAGGAAATTCCGGCTTTAATCCGCTACGTTCGTGAATGGATTGCTTCCGGCTTTACCGTTCCCGAAGAACTTAAGGAAATTCCTTTTGTCGGAGAATGGGCTTACACCCAGGCTGCTCATCTTTTAGGCAATAAGGAAGAACTCGCCGCCATTGCACAAAAGCTCTTTGATCCGGTGAGCCGAGCGGCCCTTGCCGGCGCCGTCATGTTAGGCGACGGTCTCCTCCAATTATTCCTCATGCTGTTCGTGATTTTCTTCTTTTATCGCGACGGCGAAGTCCTTTCTCAAAAATCACTGGCTCTATTAACCCGCATGAGCGGCAGCATCGGTGCAGAAGTCCGCGACATTATCGTCAACACGACGCGCAGCGTGGTCTTCGGCATTGTCGGAAGCGCCGCAGGTCAAGGCGTCGTTGCCTTAATCGGCTTCTGGATCGCAGGTGTTCCTGGCGCCATCACATTGGGTGTCGCGGTGTTCGTCTTATCTGCCGTTCCTATCGGACCTCCCTTAGTATGGGGGCCTGCTGCTTTCTGGCTCTATTACAAAGGCGAAGTCGGCATGGCGATTTTCCTCGTGCTTTGGGGATCGCTTGCAGTTTCTAGTGTGGATAACTTCTTAAAGCCGATTTTGATTTCCAAGGGAGCTTCCCTGCCCTTGTCCCTAATCTATCTAGGTGTATTCGGCGGAGTTCTCGCTTTCGGATTCATGGGCATTATTTTGGGACCCGTCGTGATTGCTGTAGGTATTGCGATGAGCAAAACTTGGCTGTCGGTCTCCGCCACCGTTAACGACAAAGACCAGCCCACAGCAAAAACTGAGACCCTTCTTAAGAAGCTCTCTAAGAACTCCATAGAGTCAGACATTGTTTCTGACGTCACAGGAGGACCGAGCAGCTCTAACCACCATCATTCCGCACAGTCTAAGAGTGATGACAAAAAGTAGAAAACGAATCTCCCGTTGACCAAAACTCACGGTTTTCTTCGAAAAGTCTTACTGTTGAGCCTGCAATATGCGGGCTCAATTCTTTTGTTTCTTCGTTGAATGCCTGGCACCGAAGGTATTAAGGAAAATTAGAGGTGTCAAAACGTTACAGCGGCTCTATACTTATCCGAATCCAACAAAGGTGAGAAACTATGAACCATAAAGTCATCGGCATCAGCCAAAGTTTTAGTCCCGCCCCCTTCGTACGCGCCTTGAAAGAAAGGCTCCAATCCACATTCCTTCCCGACGGAACCCGCCCTCGTGTCGAAATGGTCGACATGGACTGGCCCTCTCCGGATGCGGACGCCCCTAAGCTTGTTCAGGAAGGAGACGTAAAGATTAAGGTTTTAGAAGAGTCTTATCAGCTGACTGACAAAGGCGCTCAGGTCATTGCTTTGTGCAACTTCAGAAACATCGGCTTCTTAAATGAAGTTCAAACTGAAATCACGACGCCTGTCACCGATATTCTTCAAGCCTGTATCGAAGAGCTGAAGAAAAATCCGGTTAAAAAGCTCGGTTATCTCGGACGCCCCGGAACAGATAAAGCCAAACTCATTACTGAAACGGTCTATCGTGAGGTCCAAGTCGAATGGGTTTATCCGAGCGAAGCTATGCTCGAAGTATTCGACGAACTCGAAAGCGGCGCTCACTGCGCTGTTATTCCCGATCAGAAAAAAGCCTGTGAACTGTTCGGCAAAGTCTGCTCCAATCTGCTGAGCGAAGGCGCCGAACTGGTCTTCCCGACCTGCGTGATGCAGTCTTTGTTTGCAGCCGCCTTGAAATCCGAAGGCTATAACGTTTTGGATTCGATGAGTGCATATGTTTCCTACCTGTGCTTTACAGATTGGGAAAAACTGCCTAAACCTTTCAAGATCGGTATCGTCGGCGGTCTCGGACCGGCAGCCACAGTCGACCTTTACGACAAGATCACGAAAGCAACGCCGGCCAAGAACGATCAGGAACACATCAAAGTTGCGATTGAACAGAACCCGCAGGTTCCCGATCGCACACAGTACCTGCTTCACGGCGGTGTAGATCCTACCCTTTCCTTGTATGCCGCATGCCGTAAGCTGGAAAAAGACGCTGTCGACGCCATTGTCATTGCCTGCAACACTGCGCATGCTTACTTCGAAACCATTGTTCCTCACTTAAGCGTTCCGCTCATCAATATGCAGCAGGTAACGCTGGAAGAGATACGCGACAAATTCGGTCCGGATGTCGTCATCGGCTTGATGGCAACCGACGGCACGATTCAGACTGGCATCTACGGCCGCAAAGCCAAATCTATGAAACTTGCGATGGTCGTCCCTGATAAAGAGCACCAGACAATGGTCATGGAAGCCATTTACGGCGAAAAAGGCGTCAAGGCAGGTTACACCGACGGTTATTGCAAAGAAGTTCTGCTTAAGGCAGCAGAGCATTTAGTTAAAGATAAAGGCGCTCAAACCCTTATTCTCGGCTGCACCGAGCTGCCCTTAATTCTTGAGGAAACGGACAACCTCAAGCTCGGGGACGGACATGCCGCCATCGTCGATCCGACTTCGTCTCTTGCCCGCCGCGTCGTTAAAGTTGCCGGAGAGATCACAAAAATCAGAGGTGTTCGCTAATGTATTTTCAAGCTAAAGACTATTCCCCGGTTCCGACCGGAACCAAAGTAGCCTTTATCGGCCTAGGCACAATGGGCTTTCCGATGGCAGGGCACCTCCTGCATGCCGGCTGTCAGGTCACCGTTTACAACCGTACGGCCTCCAAAGCCCAAGCTTGGGTAGAAAAATTCGGCGGCAAAGCTGCTGCCACGCCTCGTGAAGCCGCAGAAGATGCGGATGTTGTCTTTACCTGTGTCGGCAATGACAGCGACCTGCGCAGCGTGCTGCTCGGAGAAAACGGCGCTTTTGCCGGCATGAAGAAAGATGCCGTCCTGTGGGATGCCACGACAGATTCTGCCGAAGTGGCCAAAGAAATGGCTGCCGAAGCACAGTCTCGCGGCCTGCACTTTGTGGACGCACCAGTTTCCGGCGGACAAGACGGCGCCGTGAGCGGCAGCCTAACCGTCATGTGCGGCGGAGACGCTGAGATCATTGAACGCGTCAAACCGATCGCCGATGCTTTTGCCTGTTCGATTCGAAGAATCGGCCCGGTCGGCTCCGGCCAGCTCGCGAAGATGTGCAATCAGATCTGCATCGCCGGTGTTGTTCAGGGGCTGGCCGAAGCCATTGCTTTCGGACAGACGGCGGGTATCGATATGCACACCGTGCTGGATGTCATCGGTAAAGGCGCAGCTTCGTCCTGGCAAATGCAGCGCCGAGGCGACACGATGATCGAGGGGAAGTTTGATTTCGGGTTTGCAGTGGATTGGATGCGTAAGGATTTAGGTATCTGTTTAGAACAAGCCCGCAAAACCGGAGCCGATCTTCCTATGACAGCGCTTGTCGATCAGTTCTATGCTGAAGTTCAGAATATGGGCAGAGGAAGATTCGATACTTCTTCTCTCATTCTCCGACTCAACAGAGAACCGAAGAAGTCGTAATCGCTTCTGATAGCGCGAAAGCCTCGGGATTTCCGAGGCTTTCGTGTTTTTGATTTCGAGAAATCGATCAGATCTTCATGATTTCCTGACGATAGAAACGAAGTTCTTCGACGGAGTCATAAATATCGGACAGAGCTTCGTGGCGAGAAGTCTTCTGATATTTCTTCATTACTTCCGGCGCCCAGCGTTTGACACATTCTTTGAAGGAGGAAACGTCGAGGTTGCGGTAATGGAAGAACTGCTCCAGACGCGGTGTCCAGCGGGCCATGAAACGGCGGTCCTGACCGATGGAGTTTCCGCAAAGCGGGCTCTTGCCGGCCGGCACGTACTTCGAGAAGAAATCAATAAAGATTTGAGCAGCTTCGTCTTCCGTGACTTTGCTTTCCAGGCAGCGATTAACAAGACCGCTGCGAGTATGTGTAGCGGTATTCCAGGAGTCCATGCCGGAGAGAATCGCGGCATCCTGGTGGATCGCGACCACCGGCCCTTCAGCAATCACATTGAGCTGAGGATCGGTAATGACAGCCGCCATCTCAAGAATGCGGTTGATCTGGGGCTCTAAGCCCGTCATCTCCAGGTCCATCCAAATCAGATTGTTCTCGTTAAACAGCGGATCTCTTTCGACTGCAAAACCGTTATTGCTCATATCTCTCTCTTTGTATTAATCGATCTTTCGAGGCATTTTAGAACAAACCAAGAAGATCCGAACCGCCGAAACGGCCGGATCCTTTCTTTGCTGCACTCAGCTCAATCTTAATCGTCTTTGTGATGTCCTCTTTTACGTCCGGGGCCGCGATGGTCGTTCCAATCATGACTTTTCGCGGGCCTGGGACAGGCATGCGGACCGCGAGGCGGAGGACGATGGTCCCAGCCAGGGCCTCTGTCATGTTTTGGACGAGCATGTTGTCTTGGCGGGGGAGGAGGCGGCGGTGGAGGAGCGGCATGACGGTAATGCTTGTTGTACCAGCTGCGTTTCACAAAATATACAGGGACGCCGCATGCACCGTATTCCGCGCAGTACCGTCTCCAATGACGACGATGATTATCAGGCACCGTCAGGTAAATCGGAGCACCGGCCAAAGCCGCGCCGATCGCCACAATGGGATTTGCATTCCACAAAGAAGGCGTCACGCCTTGAATCGGGAGAACACCATAGTAGCCGGGTGTGCCTATGCCGACGTTGACATTGACGTGCACACCGGCGTGCGACGGCAAGGAAACAGAAATCGCAAGCAATGAGGAAGCCGCCAAGAGTTTCAGGCTTTGAAAGGAAATCACGATTGACCTCCTTAAGTCTATTAATTACCAAAAATTCAGTATATCCAGAGCCGCTGCTTCGGTGCGATGCTCCGCTCATCTCTGTGCATACTTTGAGCGCAGAGCATCGAGTCCCCTATAATTTTCGGATCAATTTTTAACTTTTTATAACAATGAATTCAGCTGAAGTTTTTGAGATTGTCTTTCTTTTATTTTTATTCGGGAACTTTGTTCTCAAATACTATCTGGACCGACGCCAGGTTCGGTCGATTCAGATCAACCGAGGCGCCGTTCCTGCTGCCTTTGCAGGCAAGATAACGTTAGAGGCCCATCAGAAAGCCGCTGACTACTCGGTTGAAAGAATCAAGTTCGGACAGCTGCCAAGAATCACCGACCTGGGCTTCGTATTAATCGCAACCATAGGAGGGTTGATTCAGTGGATCTACGGCGAAGTTTCCGGATGGCTCGGAGGCGACATTTGGGCGCAGATCGTCATTATTCTCTGTTACGGCTTCCTTTCCTCTTTAATCGACCTGCCCTTCTCTTGGTATTCGACATTCAAGATTGAAGCGAAGTACGGTTTTAACACCACTACGCCGGCTCGTTTTATCAAGGATTTGCTCCTGTCAGCTGTTTTAAGTTTGGTTCTCGGCATTCCTATTCTTGCAGCCGTTCTTTGGATTTGGAATGCTGCAGGGGACTTTTGGTGGTTCTGGGCTTGGCTTGCTTATATTCTCTTCATTCTTGCCGTGCAGTGGATTTACCCGACGTTTATCGCTCCGCTCTTCAACAAATTCACGCCTCTGCCTGACGGAGAACTCAAAACTCGTCTGGAGGGTTTACTCAAAAGAATCGGCTTTGCCTCTAAAGGCCTCTATGTAATGGATGCTTCTAAGCGCAGTGCCAAGGGTAATGCCTACATGACCGGCTTCGGAAGAAACAAGCGCATCGTTTTGTTTGACACACTGCTCAATAAGATGACGCCGGAAGAAACGGAAGCCGTCTTAGCCCATGAGCTCGGCCACTATAAGCTTCACCACATCTACAAGATGATGGCGTTCAGCTTTGCTTTTTCTCTGCTTTTCTTCTGGATTCTGTCCGTTCTTGCCGACTGCTCCTGGTTCTATGAAGGTTTAGGCGTCACGCTTTCTCACGGTGCAAGCCACGGTGTTGCCTTAATTCTCTTCTCGATCGCCGTACCCGTCTTCTTATTCCCGCTTGCTCCGCTGACAAGCCTTTTTTCCCGCAAGCATGAGTTTGAAGCCGACGCTTTTGCCGTACGCTACAGCAACGGAGGTGCCCTCATTAGTGCATTGGTGAAGCTTTTCTCCGACAATGCGGCTACGCTGACACCTGACCCGTTGTATTCGGCTTTCTATTCTTCCCATCCGGACGCAGCGATCAGAATTGCAACCATTCAGAGCGAAATGAGAAAGTAGTATGAAAGAGCAGGTTTGGTTTAAAGCCCGTGTGATTTCCTCCCACGGCCGCCATAGTTTTGTGGAAAAAGAAGACGGCACAGTGCTCGAAGCAACCCGTAAGGGTAAAAAGGTTGCCCTCGCTGTCGGCGACATCGTCGACTGTCTGCAGACCTCGGCCGAGCAGGTCTCGATTCAAAAAATCGAACCGCGCCGCTCCCTGCTCTACCGCAGCGACGAGCTGAGAACCAAACCTCTTGCCTCCAATATTGATCAGGTGGCAGTCGTTTTTGCCACCCGCCCTTCCTACAATCCTCATTTCATTTGGAAGGCCATGCTGGCGGCGGAAACCGCCGACATTCACATTCTGATGATTCGGAACAAGACGGACTTTACAGAAGACGAGCCGGAAGTCCGACCGTTCATTAACCAGCTAAAAGAGCTCGGAGCCGAGGTTGTAGAAGTTTCTGCGACCAAGGATCCCGAAGGCACGGTTAAGACGCTGGAGCCGCTTTTTGAAGGCAAGGTGACGCTGTTAATCGGTCAGTCAGGCATGGGCAAATCCACGATCTTGAATTTGCTGGTTAAAAACGCCGATCAAAGGACTCAGGAATACTCGGTTGCTTTAAATCTCGGCAAGCAGACCACGACTGCCGCCCGCTGGTTCAACTATGAAGGCGGCGCCATTGTCGACTCTCCGGGTTTCCAAGAATTCGGTCTCTCGCATCTGACGCTAAACGACATCATGCGCGGGATGCCCGAGATCAGAGATCGCGTGGAATACTGCCGGTTCACGAACTGCCGCCATTTGAATGAACCGGGATGCGCTGTTAAGGCTTCTGTAGAGAAAGGTGAGATCGATCCCGATCGCTACGCCTTCTACAAAGAGCTGGCTGAAAAAGCCATTGCAGCAGAAAAGAACAATTATTGAGTTAACAATCAGAATCTTTGAGCCGGCCGAGTCCGGCTTTTTCTTTGCCCAAAAGAAGCCATCCTTGCACGAGCGGTTCTATCCTAAAAGTAGGCTAAAGGTCACATCAGAATTCTACGGACTGACCTTTAGCTGAGTCTGCGGCTTATCTTCAAACCCCGGTATCCCCAGCAAGGTAAAGAACAATCGGTCACGTTTCGTATCGCTGCTTCTTTGTGTGACGGTCCCGTCATCGCTCCTCAGGCTCGTCAATTCAATGCAGTCGAACCAGTCGATTAAACTTTGCATCGATTGTTTTTTCAGCCATTTGAGCAGATCGGCGTTCTGATCTTTGTCCTTTTCCGCAAGTTTTTTGTCGCCGAGGCTCGACTCAAGCTTTTCTTTGAGTTCCTTTATCTTCGTGTGCAGGAAGCACTGATATCCAAGCCCAACAAATTGACAGAACATACGTCCTTTGAGGGTATCTCCGTCCCAGACGCGAGTGCGTGAACCGTCCAGGCGATTTTTCGTGTCTTTAAATGCTTCTTCAATCTTTTCGCGCAGACGGTACTTTCTTAGAGCCTCGAAGCAGTCCTCAGCTTTGTTGGAGACAAGGGCAAAGTAGCCGTAATCTTTCCTGGCCTGGGCGTAGGCCTCTTCGTTTATCGTAACTTTGAGTTTTCCGCCTCTGCCGAGCCGGCTTGTGTTGAGATATTTTTCTGCCTTCTTCTGAGCTGATTCACTGAGCTCATCCCACAGGCCTTTTTCAATATCGTTCTTTAGGGACATAAGATCTGTCGCAAGGCGTTTTTCATCCTCTCCAACCCTTTCGCGGTTCAGATAGAGGTGCAGGTATAACCGTCTTGTTTCACTGAGAGTGTCGCCCTTGGCTGCTTCGCCTCTGTTCCGCTGTCTTTGGTAGGTAAACTCAGCATCAACCGGAACCGTAATGCCATGGATGTTGAAGTCCCAAGGGCAAAGGCTTGAGGCGGTTTCCAGTCCGGACTTATTTTTCTGGAGGTGGTGGTTAACCCAAGACAGATCTATAGACGCAGCCGTCAGGAATTTGATGTGTTTGCGCAGCATCTGTCCGATATTGTTCTGGCTGTAATACCCCTTGTCTGTAACGATTTGAGCCTTGGAGATGTTTAAGAACGAGAACTGCTTTAGAGCGTTTTCTATGCCGGAGACATCGGCCAAGTTTCCCGGTTCGCGTGCAAATGCGATGGGCTGGTGCGTCGCTAAATCAAATAACGTGAGAAGCTTAACGGTGTCCAGACCGTCACCGGCCTTATTAAAGTCCTGACGAGTTACCTTAATGTATCGGGAATAGGAAGAGACGGTTGAAGAGTCAAAGGCAACCGCGTCTTCTTTATGGCAGCGTTTAGCTCTGGCAAGGAAGTAGTTTTGAACGATGCCTTCGTTTAATCCGAGATATTCAAACAAGTCGTGGTAAACGTCCTTTGAAATCGGCTCCGGATAAGGAGTGGGATGAAGGAACTGCCACTTCTGCATTCTCTGCAGTCTGTCACCCTGATTAGCCAACCAAAACTGAGCAATCGTGTCTACCTTTTTAGCCGAGCCCTCGTTCATGCAAGAGAGCAAATCATCTCTAATACCGCTTTGCTCGCCGACCCAACGCAGAAGAGAATACGATCCAATTCTTGAACGTGTCGAGGACTGAGGTACCGCATCCTCGGTCTTTTTGCGTTTGGGCCTGGTGGGCACGATTTCTCCGTCGGTCGATCCGGCAGGAATCTTGCCGAGCAGTTTTCGGGAGAGTTCCTTGGTCTTGCGCGTCTCCGGAATGTAAACAGTTTGTCTTTCCCAGACGTAAATATCGCCGTTTTTACGCTTTTGCTTCCAAACAGAGGTGGTAGTTTTTCCGGTTATTGGCTTAGACATGATCAGGAACCTTCTTTAAATATGCTTATAATTATAATACACACATCTTAAAAAGTCAAGAAAAAACCTATATTTTTCAATAGGTTCAGAGGAAATATTTAGCTGTCTCGCCTCAAGATGTATTTATCCACCGACTTTTAGGGTCGTAATGCTTATTGCCCCTTAATCGGATCGCAAGCATGCTTTATTTGGGCTATGTCACTTGAGCAAATTTATTTTGGACAGTAGTGATTTTCATAAGATGTTGGCAACAATTGGTAACCTTGGAGTGTTAATATTCATTTGGGAAGTTGGCTAACTATTGAAAGCATTTTGTGGGTAATAAAGTAAAGTACAAAATAACTGTCATATTGACATTTTACAATTTAGCGTCTGTTCTTTTTGAAACACTTGCCTCACTAGAAAAGCAAAATTGTAAGCTTGTAGAAGTTGTTCTCATTGATGATGGTTCAACTGATTTATCTCTAGCTATAGCAAAGTCTTTTTTAGTCAGAAATATTGATTGGCGTTGTATTTCGATTCCAAATCAAGGTGTGTCTCACGCGAGAAATTTTGGACTCACGTTGGCAAAAGGCGAGTACGTACTGTTTTTAGATGGTGACGATGTTTTAAGGGAAGGACTTCTAGATGAGTTGAAGGAAGCTTGCAACAACTCAGCCGACGTTGTTGTATTTAGGTCTAGAGAGCTTGATCACGTAACTAGTTTATCAATCTCATTATCTTGGAGTATAAGAAAAAAATATATTCCAAAAAAGAATACATTCCACCCCTCTGAATTGAAGGGGCATATCTTTTACTCGTTTATGGGGTGGCCTTGGGATAAATTGTTTAAGATAGAGTTCCTTCAAAAGAATAAATTAAGTTTTCCTAGTTTTCATAACTCAGAAGACTTAGTTTTCGTTTATAAGGCTTTAGTTTTATCAGACAAAATTAACATACTGGAAAAGGAGCTGATTTTTCATAGAGTTAATCGTAATTCTTCATTGAGTAATACGTTAATCAAAGCTCCAGATGAATTTAAGAAATCGCTTTGCGAAATGGAAGCTTTTATAAAAAATAATCCAATTATTTTTTCTCGTGAAAAATCTTGTTTTTATGCCTGGATGATCGATTATTATCTGTGGGGAGTTAAGAATACAAGGGAAGAGATAAGTAAAAATGAGATGCGTCTATTGTTGGATTGGTATGAAAAGTGCAAAGGTAGCAAAAACCTTTTTCCCTTTTTAAGGGCGAGAATTTTGCTAATGTCAAATAATTTCATTCCGAGTAAAATAAAACTCTTAATTTTTCATGTTTATCAGATGCCTAGATATGGTTTTAAGAGGGTTTGTTTTCGCTTAATCTCGTTTATATTTAGGTTCGTTATCAAACTAAAAGTGTAGTTAGATTGAATAAGATAAACTTTAAAGGAGCTGAATATATCGTTTATTTTTATAGCCTAGTTTTTTATTTCTGAATATTAGTTAATTTATAAACTCTTTACACCACTGGTGTAATGATTGATCATCAATTCGAAGTTTTTGGATTATTTGGAACACATAAGGCAATTATTTTCGAATTAACACTCGAAGAGTCTACCTTCGAATTGAAGTCTAGGTAGAATGAAAAAATAAATAACTAAGCTTGCAAAAAAAATATTGAGTCGCTTCCGCGGTTGACTCTCATAACGGCATTATGTTAGCAAAATCCAATAAACTGTGTTTGCATATGATTAATTTGACTGTAATGAGCTTATTTTGTAACCTCTTCCTCTAAGATCATGTGCCAATTTTTCTGTGCTAAAAAACGATCGAGCTCTCAAAAAATTAATTAACCCTAGGGTTGGTAGATTTCAAAATATTACAGAGCAGCGCATAATTTATCCCTTTCTGCAAATGTCCTTATCTTACAACTTTGTTAGAATCAAACTTTCACTTGCTTAAACAACTAGAAGTGTCTAATCAATCATTATCGAAGCTTATGCTGAAAAAAAAAGAGCTCGAAGCCCGTGTGCTCAGACCAGGACTGCAGGATGTAGTCGTTGGATTCAAACGAATTAGGCTTGCTATTTTCTTAGCTTGGTCTGACATTAGGCAACGTTATCGTCGTTCAACGCTAGGACCCTTTTGGATAACGATTTCCACTGCAGTCATGATTAGTTCCTTAGGGCTTATTTTTGGTAACATCTTCAAGGCACCTCGCGAGATTTTTCTACCATTTCTTGCTGTCGGGTTAATTAGCTGGTCTTTCATTTCATCCGTGATCACTGGGGCTACAACTGTCTATGTTGAGGCGGAAAGTATTGTAAAACAGTTGCCTTTGCCTTTGTTCACCCACATTTTGAGGATGTTATTTAGGAACATTTTTATTTTTCTTCATAACCTCATTATCATCCCATTTGTTTTTTTGTTTGTCGGGAAAAGTTTCTCTTGGGAACTTTTTTTGTTTTTACCAGGATTCCTTGTTCTCTGCATAAATTTGACCTGGTTATCCTTGCTGTTAAGCATAATCTGTACTAGGTTTCGAGATATCACCCAGATAGTTTCAAGCCTTCTTCAGATAGGCTTTTATGTTACTCCCATAATTTGGTTGCCAAGTATGATTCCTTCTAGGGCTGGTGTTTACGTACTTGACCCCAATCCGTTTTACCACTTAATTGAGATCGTTAGGGGGCCCTGTCTTGGCGCTTTACCTTCTATGTTGAATTGGGATTATTCCTTAATTTTGGCGGTGACTGGGTGGTTTTTCACGATAAAAATTTATAACATTTTTAAAAATCGTATTGCATATTGGCTCTAACATGGCACACATATCTCTTAAGGAAGTTTGTATAGATATTCCAGTTTTTAATTCGCAGGGACGTTCTTTAAAGAAAACTGTTTTAGGCATAGCAACGGGTGGCAGGATTGGTCTTACAGAGAAAGGAAAAACTATTGTAAGGTCTTTGGATAAGATCAACTTGGACATTAGTTCCAATGAACGCGTAGGGCTATTAGGCCATAATGGCGCGGGGAAAAGTACGCTCTTACGTGTTTTGAGTGGTGTTTATAAACCTTGCTCAGGGCAAGCCGAAATAGCAGGAAATGTAGGTTCCCTAATTGATATTTCCTTGGGAATTGATGGTGAAGCAACTGGAATGGAAAATATTTTTTTAAGAGCTGCTCTACTTGGTATTTCCAGAGAAAAGATAAAAAAAAACTTGGAGAGCATTATAGAATTTTCCGAATTGGGCGATTTCATAAACATGCCTGTTCGAACTTATTCGACCGGCATGCACTTGCGGCTGGCTTTTTCTGTTTCGACGATGATTTCTCCACAGATCCTATTAATGGATGAGTGGTTATCGGTTGGCGATTTTAATTTTCAAAAAAAAGCTGAGGAAAGATTGACTAATTTGATTGACAGATCTGAAATTCTAGTTTTAGCAAGTCATTCGCGAGAACTCTTGGAAAATTGTTGCACAAGAGTAATTTGGTTGGAACACGGTAGGATAAAAAAAGAAGGACCGGCAATAGATATTTGTGCTGAATATTTTCAATAAGGTATGTTATGAAAACGATATTAATCACTGGCGGAGCAGGATTTATAGGATCCAATTTCATCTTGAAAGCTTTACAAGACGGGCTAAAAGTTGTAAACCTAGACAAACTAACTTATTCGGGAAACTTAGACAACTTATGCTCAATTTCTTTGAGTTCTCCTTATGTATTTGTTAAGGGAGACATTGGGAATAATGAACTTGTTGAGTATCTCTTAGATAAGTATGATCCTGATTGTATCGTCAATTTTGCAGCTGAATCGCATGTAGATAGATCGATAGCGTCGCCCCGAATTTTCTTCGAAACTAACGTGTTAGGAACGGAACAACTCTTAGAGACTACTAAACGCTGGCTTGATTCAAATAAAAATAAAAGTTCCTTTAAATTTATTCATATTTCTACTGATGAAGTTTATGGCTCTTTAGAGTTAGAAGATCCTTCATTTACTGAGGAGTCTCAATATTTACCAAATAGTCCATACTCATCTTCTAAAGCTTCTAGTGATTTACTGGCTCGTTCCTTTTTTGAGACTTTCGGATTTCCTGTAATTATTACAAATTGTTCAAATAATTATGGTCCGAGACAATATCCTGAAAAGTTAATCCCCTTGGTTATTTCTAACTGCCTTCAAAATAAAGAAATTCCAATCTACGGAACAGGAACAAACATTAGGGATTGGTTGTATGTTGACGATCATTGCGAAGCGATTTTGGAAGTTATTAGACATGGGCAAGTAGGTGAGAAATATAACATAGGTGGTGGTTCAGAAAAGACTAACAAGGAAGTAGTCGCAGAGGTCTGTTCAGTGTTGGACGAACTTCACCCCAGTAAGTATGTTAAGCATTATTCAGAGCTTCAGGAATACGTAACCGACAGGCCTGGTCATGATAAAAGGTATGCGATAGATTTCACCAAAATCAACCAATTATGTGGTTGGGTACCGAAGGTTGACTTCAGTACTGGTATTAGAAAGACTGTTAAATGGTATTTAAATAATTTAGATTGGTTAAATAGGCAGGAGGAGAGGAGAAGAAAATGAGTGACTGGAAGGGAATAATAATGGCTGGAGGTACTGGGTCCAGACTTTTTCCGATTACAAAAGGAGTAAGTAAACAACTTCTTCCTGTTTATGATAAGCCCATGATATATTATCCTTTATCCGTGCTTATGCTCTCTAACATAAGGGAAATTGCAATTATTACAACTTCTGAATCTGCCCCTTTTTTTTATGAGCTTTTAGGTACTGGTGAGCAATGGGGCTGTAACTTTCATTATGTCAAGCAGGAGAAACCTGCAGGCATTGCGCAAGCTTTCCCTTTATGTAGACACCTTTTTGAGTCTTGTAATACCTGTTTGATTCTTGGGGATAATCTTTTTTATGGAGAGGGCCTCACTAACCAACTAGAGAAGGCAATGGATTCTAATGACGGGGCTACCATTTTCGCTTGTCGTGTCTCAGATCCTTCGAGATACGGAATAGTTGAATTAGACTCTCGAGGAAACTGCATTTCCATTGAGGAAAAACCTAAACTACCTAGATCTAACTTAGCAGTCACCGGCCTCTACTATTTTGATGATAGTGTTTATGACATTGCAGAAAATATACGCCCTTCTTTAAGAGGGGAATTGGAAATAACGGATATTAACAAGGTTTATTGGGAAAGAAAGAAATTAAAAGTTGAAATCTTTGAACGAGGAATGGCTTGGTTGGATACTGGTACTCATGAGAGTTTACTTCAGGCGTCTTCTTTTATTCACGCTGTACAATCTAGACAAGGCTTAATGGTAGCCAGTCCTGACGAGATAGCTTGGAGAATGGGGAATATCGATACCGAGGCTTTTTTGAAATTAGCAGATATATACTCTAAGACAGGCTATGGAACTTACTTAAGAAATTTGGTTTTGGAAGGTAGGAATTAATAACGTTTTGATCTAAAACTTTCCGAAGGCAAATAGAATTGCTTGACTCTTTCTATCCCGCGAAACCATTTAGTGCAAGAACTTAAAGGTTTCGCGGGAACGGCTTTGAGAACAAGTTAAGTCCGGATCTTGTAAATAAATTAATTTTCTCTGCGTAGCTTATTTAAATTTTTTTTGAATTAAACAAATAAGAAAGGATTAGCTAGGTAAAGCTTCTATTAACCTTTTGGGACTTTTCTAACCAATGTGGGAGGGGTTGCAATTGACATTATTACTAGTAGGCGCTGGTATTTCAAATCTAACTCTGGCGTTTCATTTTGCGATTCAAGGCGGTTCCATTTTAATAATAGACAAAAAAGACCATATTGGCGGAAATTGTTTCGACTATTTTGACGGAAATTCCATAGATATTCATGCCTTTGGAACACACATCTTCCATACTGATGACGCCGAAGTTTGGAGATTCCTTTCTCAGTTTACACAGTGGTATCCGTACCAGCACGAAGTGAAGGCATTGGTGGATGGACAGCTGGTCCCTGTTCCTTTTAACTTTAATTCGATTGAGCAGCTATTCCCTAAACAGATGGCGGAACGGATGGTTCAAGCACTTTTATCCGAATTCGAGTTCAATAAAAAAGTTCCAATCCTAAAACTCCGTGAAAGTAAAAATCCCGATCTTCAGTTTCTGGCTGAGTACGTATACGAAAAAATCTTCCTCCATTACACAGAAAAGCAATGGGACGTTCGGCCAGAAGATTTAGATCCTCTTGTGACGGGTAGGGTTCCTGTTTTCGTAGGCAGAGACAATCGTTACTTCCAAGCAAAATACCAAGGCATTCCGTTGGAAGGTTATGCCCGTATGTTTGAGAAGATGGTTGATCATCCTAATATCGAAGTTCGCCTGAATACCGAATTCGATAAAAGCATGTTGGAAGAGTATGACCACTGCTTCTTCTCCGGTGCAATTGATGAATTCTTCGACTACAAATTTGGCCAGTTGCCGTACAGAAGCTTGAGATTTGATTTCTTAACGTTCAATAGACCGTATTTCCAATCCAATTCTGTTGTTAATTATCCAAATAATTACGATTTCACAAGAATTGGAGAATACAAATACTTTTTAGATACACAATCTCAGAACACAGTCGTTTCTTATGAGTATCCGGAGGCTTTCGTTTTAGGAAAGAACGAAAGATACTATCCGATCATCAACGAAGAAAACAAACGCCTGTACGAAAAGTATCTTCAAGAAGCGAAGGCCCTAAAGAACGTTACCTTTTTAGGGAGATTGGGGGACTATAAGTATTACGATATGGATCAGGCTGTGGCTAGAGCTTTATCGATAGCTAAATCATTTACTCAAAGATAAAGCTGAATTCTCGCACGCGCGCGAACGGTGTTCTCACCGGTGCGAACGCTTGAAAAAT
>OGLZ01000692.1_pt1 | contig 21282 bp, 17 predicted proteins | sample 1572991 | NCBI WGS metagenome assembly OGLZ01 (sample SAMEA2581893, study PRJEB24529) | metagenome | biome: Human gut stool | place: China | collected 2011 | reverse complement strand
ATGCGGGCAGTTGGTACAGCAAAGCGTTTAAAGGTGAGCCGCTGCCGTTGCTTTCGCAGGTGGCGGAACGCTGTCGCGAACACGGGATGATGGCGAATATCGAAATCAAACCCACCACTGGCACTGGACCATTAACGGGCAAAATGGTGGCGCTGGCGGCACGCCAACTGTGGGCCGGTATGACGCCGCCGCTGCTGTCATCGTTTGAGATTGATGCTTTAGAAGCTGCACAGCTGGCGGCACCGGAACTGCCGCGTGGTTTATTGCTTGATGAGTGGCGCGACGACTGGCGCGAACTGACCGCGCGGCTGGGCTGCGTCTCTATTCATCTCAATCATAAGTTACTCGATAAAGTGCGAGTGATGCAGTTGAAAGACGCCGGACTGCGGATTCTGGTTTATACCGTCAATAAACCCCAGCGCGCGGCAGAGTTGCTGCGCTGGGGCGTGGATTGCATCTGTACCGATGCGATTGACGTGATTGGTCCGAACTTTACGGCCCAATAGTTTTCAACGGAATGTCAGGCTGCGGCGTGCTGGGCTGATTCAGCATGTCGCCGTTTCTCCTCTCCGGCAGCATATGCTGCTGATTCAACGAACTATCCGGATTACGGTTGCTGTTTAACATCCCGCCGTTGGTGTTGGGCAGCATTTGCTGCCGGGCGGGATTTCGCTCCCCCGGCTGTGACTGCAACACCCGCTGAGAATTATTGTTTATCTGGTTTTCTAAATGCTGCTGTTGCAACTGAGTTTGCGTTTTCAGTTGCTGATTCAGCATCCCTTTTTGCTGGATTTGCTGCGTTTGCATCTGGGTTTGCATCCGCTGCTGGCTGGGGATCTGATATCCCGGCTGGTTGGGGTTGTTCAGAGTATTAATGGGCTGTGCAAAGCCGACAAACGGCAGGAGTGCCGTAAGAATCAGAAGTCGTTTCATCGCGTATCCTCCTCTGAAGATATCCTTTAAGTTTACTCGCTTCCCGACAAAACGATGATTAATTCAGAGTTATATACCAGGCTTAGCTGGGGTTGCCCCTTAATCTCTGGAGAATAACGATGATAAAACCGACGTTTTTACGCCGGGTGGCCATTGCTGCTCTGCTCTCAGGAAGTTGTTTTAGCGCCGCCGCCGCGCCTCCTGCGCCGCCCGTCTCGTATGGTGTGGAGGAAGATGTCTTCCACCCGGTACGCGCGAAACAGGGAATGGTAGCGTCTGTGGACGCCACTGCCACTCAGGCGGGGGTGGATATTCTCAAGGAGGGCGGGAATGCCGTTGATGCCGCCGTGGCGGTGGGCTACGCGCTGGCGGTAACGCATCCGCAGGCAGGGAATCTGGGCGGTGGTGGTTTTATGTTAATCCGCTCGAAAAATGGCAATACCACGGCTATCGATTTCCGCGAAATGGCACCCGCCAAAGCGACCCGCGATATGTTCCTCGATGATCAGGGCAACCCGGACAGCAAAAAATCACTCACTTCGCATCTGGCTTCCGGCACACCGGGTACGGTAGCAGGTTTCTCGCTGGCGCTGGATAAATACGGCACCATGCCGCTGAACAAAGTCGTGCAGCCCGCGTTTAAACTGGCACGCGATGGTTTTATCGTTAACGACGCGCTGGCTGACGATCTCAAAACCTACGGTAGCGAAGTGTTGCCGAATCACGAAAACAGTAAAGCTATCTTCTGGAAAGAGGGCGAGCCGCTGAAAAAGGGCGACACGCTGGTGCAGGCGAACCTGGCAAAGAGCCTGGAGATGATTGCTGAAAACGGCCCGGACGAATTCTATAAAGGCACGATTGCGGAACAGATCGCCCAGGAGATGCAGAAAAACGGTGGCTTGATCACTAAAGAAGATTTAGCGGCCTATAAAGCGGTCGAACGCACTCCGATAAGCGGCGATTATCGCGGGTATCAGGTTTACTCCATGCCACCGCCATCCTCCGGCGGGATCCATATCGTACAAATCCTCAATATTCTGGAAAACTTCGATATGAAGAAATACGGCTTTGGCAGCGCCGATGCGATGCAAATCATGGCAGAAGCGGAGAAATACGCCTACGCCGACCGCTCGGAATATCTTGGCGACCCGGATTTTGTCAAAGTCCCGTGGCAGGCACTGACCAATAAAGCCTATGCCAAATCCATTGCCGATCAAATTGATATCAACAAAGCGAAGCCGTCCAGTGAGATTCGCCCTGGCAAGCTTGCGCCTTATGAGAGTAATCAAACTACCCATTACTCTGTAGTGGATAAAGACGGTAACGCGGTGGCGGTGACCTATACGCTGAACACCACCTTCGGTACGGGTATTGTCGCGGGCGAGAGCGGTATTCTGCTTAATAACCAGATGGATGATTTCTCCGCCAAACCGGGCGTACCGAACGTTTACGGGCTGGTGGGCGGTGATGCCAACGCCGTCGGGCCGAACAAACGCCCGCTGTCGTCGATGTCGCCGACCATTGTGGTGAAAGACGGTAAAACCTGGCTGGTTACCGGTAGCCCAGGCGGTAGCCGGATCATCACTACAGTGCTGCAAATGGTGGTGAATAGCATCGATTATGGCATGAACGTCGCCGAAGCGACCAATGCGCCGCGTTTCCACCATCAGTGGTTGCCGGACGAGCTGCGTGTCGAAAAAGGGTTTAGCCCGGATACGCTCAAGCTGCTGGAAGCAAAAGGTCAGAAAGTGGCGCTGAAAGAGGCGATGGGCAGTACACAAAGCATTATGGTTGGGCCGGACGGTGAGTTGTACGGCGCATCCGACCCGCGCTCGGTGGATGATTTAACGGCGGGGTACTAAGGTTAGCGGCCCTCTTCGTGGGAAGAGGGCTATTTTGTCAGGGCAAGCCGAAGGTAGCCTTTTTTATTTCGTAATCCTGTAGATATTCTTCCAGCGGCTTTGCCGTTCCCAGAGAATGAATTTCACCACTGTCTTTATCAATAATAAAAGGTGCGTTACCAGCTAAGCGCGCGGCCTCATCTCCAGTTTCGAGAAATTCTCGTGCTTCGAAACAGAAATACCAGCCCTGGCTAAAGCGTCCATGTAGAGTAATGACGACCGGGAGATCTGCATCATCAAGGTAATGGTTCGCTTTCGCGAATGCGTCGTGATAAGTAATCATAATTATAATAAATATTATTGTTGAGTGTTATATTATTATTCCTGTGTGATACATTGAGCAAAGACGCGTTCATCTTCGTCAAAGATATTATTAAATGCTGGTTTTGAAAAAAGTTCATCGGATAAGATATAGTCACGAAATAAGTATCTGCTAATATTTTATGATTTCTTTTTCAGAACGTCGAACGGGATTTTCTTATTTAAGATATCAGAATCTTATGATTCGTGTAAAATTCTAAATAAATCAACATGTCATTAAAATCATCATAGCCATTAGCTATTTCGGCTAAAATAGAGACTACATGTCTTCGGTCCATCTCACTTAAGGAGTGTAGTTCCGTTGTAAGTTTTTCCATAGCTTGCACTGCTAAATTTCGAACAAGGAATTTTCTGCTGGCCATCTCTAAAAAGATGGCATGGTTTACAATGATTTTTGTTTCCTTTTGATTATTATGAACAACTGTCCATGATTTCGTTTAAGAATGAAGAGAAATCACTAAACGAACTGAATATATTTTCTGTGCCAATATTATCTCTAATTTCAAAAAAGTTACTTTTAATGTCATAAGTAAATATTGAAATGCTATCATCCCCGATCACTAACCGTTCTTGTAGATCAGGGTTTATGAAATCATCATTATTTCTATAAAATTCATTTACGGCAAAAAGGTTTTTAACTGAAGGTTCTGGAATCGAGAGGCTAAATAATCGTAATCCATTAATTCGAATCCATCCATTGCTCTTAAAAAAGTAAGATAATCAGGTTGATTCTTAAAAAGAATACTAACTTCATTACATAACTTCTCCAGGCAATTAGTTGAATTAGAATTAAATTCTATTTGGATTATACTTTCAATAAATGATTCCTTGAGCGGTGCTTCAAATGGATAGTCTAAATCATTCATCATTTTTATTAATTTATTTATTTGGGTTTTAGTCATCATTTTGTGTGGTCCATAATATTTTTCATGGGAGGATAAATTGAGCCAGATAGAATGGCCCAGGGAGTGATTTTGCTTTCACCTACTAATATTCCCTTAGCTATTCGTGATTGCATGTTAGTAAAAACTTTATGATATGGTTCGTTTTCGATTAATACTAAATTTTCGAAATCATTAGTACCACCATCATCTAGAGATAGTTTATGGTGAACATTATAATTTAGAGGAACATTGCCCTTTCTCATTCTTAAAAGGTCTTCGGCGTTGAATCTTCCAGATGCTTCGGAGGTTTTTGCAAGTTTGATAAGAAAATTTTTTCTTACAGTTTTATTAAACTCCTTTCGTAAGTTAGCTAAGTCTTTTGAAGGTCTCTTAATGTATATTATTTCTATTATGTCTATACCATCAAGAAGTTTTTGTTGACCTCTAAGTTTGCCTAAGTAACTATTTATTTCTGTATATGTATCAACATTAGAACGCTTTGTTAAAAGAATAGATGCTGTTGCTATCGCTATGCCCGCTGTTTTTTCATTTAGTATTTGATCATAGCCTTTTATTGCATCTCCACCCAGTTTTTCCGCAGTATCTCTGAATCCTTCAATGTTCCCATTGTATACGCCACCAGCAGCAAGTAGCCTGCCAATAGCTTTGCTGTTTAACGTTTTGAAACGATTATTTGTTTGGTTTTTTGAATTTGGTAAAAACAAACGGTTATAATTTTCAGGGAGTGCCAAATAGCTGAACTCGGTATTTGCGATAAGATGTTGACAGAGGATAAATTCATAACTAATAGTTATTGTTTCTGTATCCAGTTGGTTTTCAATGATCTGGTGATGAATAGCCGATAAAAAAGCGCCTCTTAGTTGTATATAATAATACTTTTCCCATCTACCAAATCTATTTATTCGATAGAAGTCAAATCCCATAAATAATTGTTCATTATTGTTAATGGAATTAATAAATAATGGAGTGCTTTTATCAATTAATTTACAAAATGTTATACCATGGAACTGTGAACCAAGCCCCGTATTATTAATATTATTTAAGAGTGAGAATGTAAATATTTCATCCTCATGCCCGCTCTGCCAACGATTACCTGTAGACTCAGAAGTCCCACAACCTGCGGAGATGCTTCCTTGTTGTTCTCCCGTTACTGTCAGGTAAACAATATTACTCATCCCTGAAAAGTCCTTTTATGGCATGCTATTTTATCAATGGCAATATTATGCTTGTTAATTGTTATTTATTTACTCCAGGAAATTGTAGGCGTATATATTAAAAAATAAAATATTACACTTTAGGAAGTAATTATGAGTTAAATCTCAATTTATGTATTGGGCAAATAAATACCTTAAAGGAAGGTATGTCGATTTTGAATGACACCCTTTTTCCATCTCAGAAAAAGGGCACTATCTTACTTCACCCGCGCCATATAATATGCATCGACATATTCACCATTACGCAATGCGTACTTCTTACCAGTCCCTTCAATTTCAAAGCCGTATTTTTTATAGACCTTAATTGCCGGGGCGTTATCGACAAACACGGTTAGTTCAATGCGATCTACCCGCAACCAGTTGTCGCACATTTCAATCATCTCTCGCATCAGGGCGCTGGCGACGCCGCGGTTCTTCCAACGAGAGTCGACACAGATACCAAAATCGGCAACATGACTGCGGCGTGGGCGCTGTTGCACGTCAATGGTGAGATGGCCCACGACGTCTCCATCAATACAGGCGACGAGTTGCTTGATGCCGGGACGATCGGCGAGTCGCTCCTGCCACATATGATCGGAAGGATGAGGCACCTGTAGTGTGTTGCAATACACCTCCGGCTGGGCGTGAATCTGCCTGATGGCCTCGTAATCCCGTGTTTCTGCGTGGCGTATTACTATCTCACTCATTCCTTTGTCCTCTTTGGGGTAAATGTCCCTTTCAACATCATTGACTTTCAAATGCGAGTCAAATGCATTTTTTTGCAAAAAGTGTTGGACAAGTGCGAATGAGAATGATTATTATTGTCTCGCGATCAGGAAGACCCTCGCGGAGAACCTGAAAGCACGACATTGCTCACATTGCTTCCAGTATTACTTAGCCAGCCGGGTGCTGGCTTTTTTTTTGATCTTTCGTTCTCAATTTATCCACGGGAGTGCTTGTGTTCGTTATGCGCACTCCAGTAGGAACCACGTCCGCTTTGCGCTAAGGTGTAAATAACCACCTTAAAAAGGACGAAATCATGGTCATCAACTGCGCCTTTATTGGCTTCGGCAAAAGCACCACCCGTTACCATCTGCCGTATGTACTTAACCGCAAGGATAGCTGGCATGTCGCGCATATTTTTCGTCGCCATGCGAAGCCGGAAGAACAGGCTCCCATTTATTCCCATATCCATTTCACCAGCGATTTCGACGAAGTACTAAACGATCCCGATGTTAAGCTGGTTGTTGTCTGCACCCACGCGGACAGCCATTTCGAGTACGCGAAACGCGCGCTGGAAGCCGGGAAAAATGTGCTGGTCGAAAAACCGTTCACCCCGACGCTTGCCCAGGCGAAGGAGCTGTTTGCGTTGGCGAAAAGCAAAGGGCTGACCGTCACGCCGTATCAGAATCGTCGCTTTGACTCCTGCTTCCTGACAGCGAAAAAAGCGATTGAAAGTGGCAAGTTGGGAGAGATTGTTGAAGTGGAAAGCCATTTTGACTATTACCGCCCGGTGGCAGAAACCAAACCTGGGCTGCCGCAGGATGGCGCGTTTTATGGCCTTGGTGTGCATACGATGGACCAGATTATTTCTCTGTTCGGTCGCCCGGATCACGTCGCTTATGACATCCGCAGCCTGCGTAATAAAGCCAATCCTGACGACACCTTTGAAGCGCAACTGTTTTATGGCGACCTGAAAGCCATCGTCAAAACCAGCCATCTGGTGAAAATCGATTATCCGAAATTTATCGTTCACGGTAAGAAAGGTTCGTTTATTAAATACGGTATCGACCAGCAGGAAACCAGCCTGAAGGCTAATATTATGCCGGGCGAACCGGGATTCGCAGCGGATGATTCGGTCGGTGTGCTGGAGTATGTCAATGACGAGGGCGTGACGGTCAGAGAAGAGATGAAGCCGGAGATGGGCGATTACGGGCGCGTTTATGATGCGTTGTATCAAACCATCACCCACGGTGCGCCAAATTACGTCAAGGAATCTGAAGTTCTTACCAATCTGGAAATCCTTGAACGCGGATTTGAGCAAGCCTCTCCCTCCACAGTGACTCTCGCGAATTAAGTTTGATGGCCCCTCGAATAGTTCAATTTTTTTGAACAGAGGGGTCAATTTTCACCCTCTATCATCCCAGGCAGATCGGGTCCACACTAAGCCCATCGAAATCATTCAGGGGGCGAATACAAATGATCTACTTACGCAAAGCAAATGAACGTGGTCATGCAAATCATGGCTGGCTGGACTCCTGGCATACTTTCTCTTTTGCCAACTATTACGATCCGAACTTTATGGGCTTCTCCGCGCTGCGCGTGATTAACGACGACGTGATTGAAGCAGGGCAGGGCTTCGGCCCTAACCCGCATAAAGATATGGAAATTTTGACCTACGTGCTGGAAGGTACTGTTGAGCATCAGGACAGCATGGGCAATAAAGAGCAGGTTCCGGCGGGTGAGTTCCAGATTATGAGTGCGGGTACGGGTATTCGTCACTCAGAGTACAACCCAAGCAGCACCGAGCGTCTGCATCTGTATCAGATCTGGATCATGCCTGAAGAAAACGGTATTACGCCGCGTTATGAACAGCGTCGCTTCGATGCCGTACAGGGCAAACAGCTGGTGCTGTCGCCGGATGCGCGAGATGGTTCATTGAAAGTGCATCAGGATATGGAACTGTACCGCTGGGCGTTGCTGAAAGATGAGCAGTCGGTGCATCAGATTGCCGCTGAACGCCGCGTCTGGATCCAGGTGGTGAAAGGCAATGTCACCATTAACGGCGTGAAAGCCTCGACCAGCGATGGTCTGGCAATCTGGGATGAGCAGGCAATCTCCATCCATGCGGATAGCGACAGCGAAGTGTTACTGTTCGATCTGCCGCCGGTTTAAAGCTCCACGGCATTTTTGAAGCCTGCCTTTTTGCAGGCTTCCTCGCTCGCTCCGGTCGCGTGCTGATGCACGCTTCCGGGGTTTTGCCGCGTCGTTAGCACAATGCGATGCAATTGATTTAGTGTATATCTAATAATTGTAAACAAGCACTGTTTTCCCCGGGAAGGTTCTGATGCGTCCGTGTTAAACTAAGAGAATCTATCTCTTTTGTACCTTCAGGACGATGAAAAAGAAAAGACCCGTACTTCAGGATGTGGCTGACCGTGTAGGCGTGACCAAAATGACGGTCAGCCGTTTTTTACGCAACCCGGAGCAGGTTTCCGTCGCTCTACGCGGCAAGATTGCCGCCGCTCTTGATGAACTGGGCTATATTCCCAATCGTGCGCCCGATATCCTCTCTAACGCCACCAGCCGGGCGATTGGCGTCCTGTTACCTTCTCTCACCAACCAGGTTTTCGCGGAAGTATTACGCGGAATCGAAAGCGTCACCGACGCGCACGGTTATCAGACCATGCTGGCGCACTACGGTTATAAACCGGAAATGGAGCAAGAACGTCTCGAATCCATGCTCTCATGGAATATCGACGGACTGATCCTCACCGAACGTACCCACACGCCGCGCACCTTAAAGATGATTGAAGTGGCGGGGATCCCGGTGGTGGAACTCATGGACAGCCAGTCGCCGTGCCTCGATATCGCCGTCGGTTTTGATAACTTTGAAGCGGCACGCCAGATGACCACCGCCATTATTGCTCGCGGGCATTGCCACATTGCCTATCTCGGCGCGCGTCTCGACGAACGTACTATCATCAAACAGAAGGGATACGAACAGGCGATGCTGGATGCAGGTCTGGTGCCGTATAGCGTGATGGTTGAGCAATCTTCTTCTTACTCTTCCGGTATTGAACTGATTCGCCAGGCGCGGCGGGAATATCCGCAGCTGGATGGCGTGTTCTGTACCAACGATGACCTGGCGGTCGGCGCGGCGTTTGAATGTCAGCGTCTGGGATTGAAGGTTCCTGACGATATGGCGATTGCCGGTTTCCACGGTCATGACATTGGCCAGGTGATGGAGCCGCGGTTAGCGAGCGTGCTGACGCCGCGTGAGCGGATGGGCAGTATTGGCGCTGAACGCCTGCTGGCGCGTATTCGTGGCGAATCTGTGACACCGAAAATGTTAGATTTAGGTTTCACCTTGTCACCGGGCGGATCTATTTAAGCCTACAAATTTGAAGTAGCTCACACTTATACACTTAAGGCACGGATGGATATTGCTTCTGATATTGTCCGGCTGGACAATGTTACCGATAACAGTTACCCGTAACATTTTTAATTCTTGTATTGTGGGGGCACCACTTTGAGCACGACTAACCATGATCACCACATTTACGTCTTGATGGGCGTATCGGGCAGCGGCAAATCTGCGGTCGCCAGTGAAGTGGCGCATCAACTTCATGCCGCGTTTCTTGATGGCGATTTCCTCCATCCACGGCGCAATATCGAAAAAATGGCGTCTGGCGAACCGCTGAATGACGACGATCGCAAACCGTGGTTGCAGGCGCTGAACGACGCCGCGTTTGCTATGCAGCGCACTAATAAAGTGTCACTGATCGTCTGTTCTGCATTGAAAAAACACTATCGCGACTTGCTGCGTGAAGGTAATCCGAATCTCTCTTTCATCTACCTGAAAGGCGATTTTGACGTGATTGAAAGCCGCCTGAAAGCGCGCAAAGGCCATTTCTTTAAAACCCAAATGTTGGTGACGCAGTTTGAAACGCTGCAGGAGCCGGGTGCGGACGAAACTGATGTACTGGTGGTGGATATCGATCAACCGCTGGAAGGTGTTGTGGCAAGCACCATTGAGGTTATTAAAAAAGGCAAATAAGTAGTGACTACATTAACGCTTGTTTTAACAGCAGTAGGGTCTGTTTTACTGCTGCTGTTTTTAGTCATGAAGGCGCGTATGCACGCTTTCCTGGCTTTGATGGTGGTGTCCATGGGGGCTGGCCTTTTTTCCGGTATGCCGCTCGATAAAATCGCAGCGACGATGGAAAAAGGGATGGGAGGCACCCTCGGCTTCCTGGCGGTGGTTGTCGCCCTGGGAGCTATGTTTGGCAAGATCTTACATGAAACCGGCGCAGTCGATCAGATTGCCGTCAAAATGCTTAAATCCTTCGGTCACAGCCGCGCGCATTATGCCATCGGCCTTGCGGGGCTGGTCTGTGCGCTACCGCTGTTCTTTGAAGTGGCGATTGTTCTGCTGATTAGCGTTGCTTTCTCAATGGCGCGCCACACCGGTACGAACCTGGTGAAGCTGGTAATCCCATTATTCGCAGGCGTGGCGGCAGCGGCGGCGTTCCTGGTGCCAGGGCCAGCGCCAATGCTGCTGGCATCGCAGATGAACGCCGATTTTGGCTGGATGATCCTGATTGGCCTGTGTGCGGCAATTCCGGGAATGATTATTGCCGGGCCGCTGTGGGGTAATTTCATCAGCCGCTACGTGGAGTTGCATATTCCTGACGACATCAGCGAACCGCATCTCGGCGAAGGCAAAATGCCATCTTTCGGATTCAGCCTGTCGCTGATCCTGTTGCCGCTGGTGCTGGTGGGGCTGAAAACCATTGCCGCGCGTTTTGTGCCAGAAGGCTCTACCGCTTACGAATGGTTCGAGTTTATTGGTCATCCGTTTACCGCGATTCTGGTTGCTTGTCTGGTAGCGATTTATGGCCTGGCAATGCGTCAGGGCATGCCAAAAGACAAAGTGATGGAGATTTGCGGTCACGCGCTGCAACCGGCGGGGATCATTCTGCTGGTGATTGGTGCAGGTGGCGTGTTCAAACAGGTGCTGGTTGACTCTGGCGTAGGTCCGGCACTGGGCGAAGCGTTAACTGGCATGGGCCTGCCGATAGCCATCACCTGCTTCGTGCTGGCCGCTGCAGTGCGCATCATTCAGGGTTCTGCCACCGTAGCCTGTTTAACGGCGGTAGGACTGGTGATGCCGGTTATTGAACAACTGAACTACTCCGGTGCGCAAATGGCGGCGCTGTCGATTTGTATCGCTGGTGGTTCGATTGTTGTCAGCCACGTTAACGACGCCGGTTTCTGGTTGTTCGGTAAATTTACCGGCGCGACCGAAGCCGAAACGCTGAAAACCTGGACCATGATGGAAACCATCCTCGGCACTGTCGGTGCCATCGTTGGGATGATTGCGTTCCAGCTGTTGAGTTAAGTTTGTTCGCCCGGTAGTTGTGACGCTACCGGGTTCTTTTCGAAAAACTCTCCTCGTTACCCCTTCATCCACATTCGAATGCCGTCGAGGAACATCTGGGTTGCCATCATCACCAGAATCAATCCCATCAGGCGTTCAAGTGCGTTCACCCCTTTCTCGCCCAGCAGACGTAAAAATAGCGAAGACTGTAGCAGGATGACAAAGGTGCCGCCCCAGGCCAGCAGCAGAGCAATCACCAGATGCCCCATCTGATTCGGGTACTGATGAGACAACAACATCAGCGTGGCGAGAATAGTCGGCCCGGCGACTAACGGAATTGCCAACGGCACGATAAATGGCTCTTCACCTGCCGGAAGCCCGCTGCTATTTCCTGAAGCGCTGGGGAAAATCATCTTAATGGCAATTAGAAACAGAATGATGCCGCCAGAAATGGAGACGGTTTCTGCTCGCAGGCTGAGAAATGCCAGAATTTTCTCACCCGCAAACAGGAACACCAGCATCACCAGGAGAGCAATAAGCAACTCTCGCACCATGATTGCCCGCCGTCTTTTCGGTTCAGTATGTTTCAGTACGGACATGAAAATAGGTAGGTTTCCGAGCGGATCCATAATCAGGATCAATAAAACTGCTGCAGAAATGATTTCATTCATAACTCAAATTCCCTGATAATTGCCGCGGACTTTCTGCGTGCTAACAAAGCAGGATAAGTCGCATTACTGATGGCTTCGCTATCATTGATTAATTTCACTTGCGACTTTGGCTGCTTTTTGTATGGTGAAAGATGTGCCAAGAGGAGACCGGCACATTTATACAGCACACATCTTTGCAGGAAAAAAACGCTTATGAAAAATGTTGGTTTTATCGGCTGGCGCGGTATGGTCGGCTCCGTTCTCATGCAACGCATGGTTGAAGAGCGCGACTTCGACGCCATTCGCCCTGTCTTCTTTTCTACTTCTCAGCTTGGCCAGGCTGCGCCGTCTTTTGGCGGAACCACTGGCACACTTCAGGATGCCTTTGATCTGGAGGCGCTAAAGGCCCTCGATATCATTGTGACCTGTCAGGGCGGCGATTATACCAACGAAATCTATCCAAAGCTTCGTGAAAGCGGATGGCAAGGTTACTGGATTGACGCAGCATCGTCTCTGCGCATGAAAGATGACGCCATCATCATTCTTGACCCCGTCAATCAGGACGTCATTACCGACGGATTAAATAATGGCATCAGGACTTTTGTTGGCGGTAACTGTACCGTAAGCCTGATGTTGATGTCGTTGGGTGGTTTATTCGCCAATGATCTTGTTGATTGGGTGTCCGTTGCAACCTACCAGGCCGCTTCCGGCGGTGGTGCGCGACATATGCGTGAGTTATTAACCCAGATGGGCCATCTGTATGGCCATGTGGCAGATGAACTCGCGACCCCGTCCTCTGCTATTCTCGATATCGAACGCAAAGTCACAACCTTAACCCGTAGCGGTGAGCTGCCGGTGGATAACTTTGGCGTGCCGCTGGCGGGTAGCCTGATTCCGTGGATCGACAAACAGCTCGATAACGGTCAGAGCCGCGAAGAGTGGAAAGGGCAGGCGGAAACCAACAAGATCCTCAACACATCTTCCGTAATTCCGGTAGATGGTTTATGTGTGCGTGTCGGGGCATTGCGCTGCCACAGCCAGGCATTCACTATTAAATTGAAAAAAGATGTGTCTATTCCGACCGTGGAAGAACTGCTGGCTGCGCACAATCCGTGGGCGAAAGTCGTTCCGAACGATCGGGAAATCACTATGCGTGAGCTAACCCCAGCTGCCGTTACCGGCACGCTGACCACGCCGGTAGGCCGCCTGCGTAAGCTGAATATGGGACCAGAGTTCCTGTCAGCCTTTACCGTGGGCGACCAGCTGCTGTGGGGGGCCGCGGAGCCGCTGCGTCGGATGCTTCGTCAACTGGCGTAATCTTTATTCATTAAATCTGGGGCGCGATGCCGCCCCTGTTAGTGCGTAATACAGGAGTAAGCGCAGATGTTTCATGATTTACCGGGAGTTAAATAGAGCATTGGCTATTCTTTAAGGGTGGCTGAATACATGAGTATTCACAGCCTTACCTGAAGTGAGGACGACGCAGAGAGGATGCACAGAGTGCTGCGCCGTTCAGGTCAAAAAAATGTCACAACCAGAAGTCAAAAATCCAATTGGATGGGGTGACACAATAAAACAGGAAGACAAGCATGTCCGATCGTATCGATAGAGACGTGATTAACGCGCTAATTGCAGGCCATTTTGCGGATCCTTTTTCCGTACTGGGAATGCATAAAACCACCGCGGGACTGGAAGTCCGTGCCCTTTTACCCGACGCTACCGATGTGTGGGTGATTGAACCGAAAACCGGGCGCAAACTCGCAAAACTGGAGTGTCTCGACTCACGGGGATTCTTTAGCGGTGTCATTCCGCGACGTAAGAATTTTTTCCGCTATCAGTTGGCTGTTGTCTGGCATGGTCAGCAAAACCTGATTGATGATCCTTACCGTTTTGGCCCGCTAATCCAGGAAATGGATGCCTGGCTATTATCTGAAGGTACTCACCTGCGCCCGTATGAAACCTTAGGCGCGCATGCAGATACTATGGATGGCGTCACAGGTACGCGTTTCTCTGTCTGGGCTCCAAACGCCCGTCGGGTCTCGGTGGTTGGGCAATTCAACTACTGGGACGGTCGCCGTCACCCGATGCGTCTGCGTAAAGAGAGCGGCATTTGGGAACTGTTTATCCCTGGGGCGCATAACGGTCAGCTCTATAAATACGAGATGATTGATGCCAATGGCAACTTGCGTCTGAAGTCCGACCCTTATGCCTTCGAAGCGCAAATGCGCCCGGAAACCGCGTCTCTTATTTGCGGGCTGCCGGAAAAGGTTGTACAGACTGAAGAGCGCAAAAAAGCGAATCAGTTTGATGCGCCAATCTCTATTTATGAAGTTCACCTGGGTTCCTGGCGTCGCCACACCGATAACAATTTCTGGTTGAGCTACCGCGAGCTGGCCGATCAACTGGTGCCTTATGCTAAATGGATGGGCTTTACCCACCTCGAACTACTGCCCATTAACGAGCATCCCTTCGATGGCAGTTGGGGTTATCAGCCAACCGGCCTGTATGCACCAACCCGCCGTTTTGGTACTCGCGACGACTTCCGTTATTTCATTGATGCCGCACACGCAGCGGGTCTGAACGTGATTCTCGACTGGGTGCCAGGCCACTTCCCGACCGATGACTTTGCGCTTGCCGAATTTGATGGCACGAACTTGTATGAACACAGCGATCCGCGTGAAGGCTATCATCAGGACTGGAACACGCTGATCTACAACTATGGTCGCCGTGAAGTCAGTAACTTCCTCGTCGGTAACGCGCTTTACTGGATTGAACGTTTTGGTATTGATGCGCTGCGCGTCGATGCGGTGGCGTCAATGATTTATCGCGACTACAGCCGTAAAGAGGGGGAGTGGATCCCGAACGAATTTGGCGGGCGCGAGAATCTTGAAGCGATTGAATTCTTGCGTAATACCAACCGTATTCTTGGTGAGCAGGTTTCCGGTGCGGTGACAATGGCTGAGGAGTCTACCGATTTCCCTGGCGTTTCTCGTCCGCAGGATATGGGCGGTCTGGGCTTCTGGTACAAGTGGAACCTCGGCTGGATGCATGACACCCTGGACTACATGAAGCTCGACCCGGTTTATCGTCAGTATCATCACGATAAACTGACCTTCGGGATTCTCTACAACTACACTGAAAACTTCGTCCTGCCGTTGTCGCATGATGAAGTGGTCCACGGTAAAAAATCGATTCTCGACCGCATGCCGGGCGACGCATGGCAGAAATTCGCGAACCTGCGCGCCTACTATGGCTGGATGTGGGCATTCCCGGGCAAGAAACTACTGTTCATGGGTAACGAATTTGCCCAGGGCCGCGAGTGGAACCATGACGCCAGCCTCGACTGGCATCTGTTGGAAGGCGGCGATAACTGGCACCACGGTGTCCAGCGTCTGGTGCGCGATCTGAACCTCACCTACCGCCACCATAAAGCAATGCATGAACTGGATTTTGACCCGTACGGCTTTGAATGGCTGGTGGTGGATGACAAAGAACGCTCGGTGCTGATCTTTGTGCGTCGCGATAAAGAGGGTAACGAAATCATCGTTGCCAGTAACTTTACGCCGGTACCGCGTCATGATTATCGCTTCGGCATAAACCAGCCGGGCAAATGGCGTGAAATCCTCAATACCGATTCCATGCACTATCACGGCAGTAATGCAGGCAATGGCGGCACGGTACACAGCGATGAGATTGCCAGCCACGGTCGTCAGCATTCACTAAGCCTGACGCTACCACCGCTGGCCACTATCTGGCTGGTTCGGGAGGCAGAATGACACAACTCGCCATTGGCAAACCCGCTCCCCTCGGCGCGCATTACGACGGTCAGGGCGTCAACTTCACACTTTTCTCCGCTCATGCCGAGCGGGTAGAACTGTGTGTCTTTGACGCCAATGGCCAGGAACATCGCTATGACTTGCCAGGGCACAGTGGCGACATTTGGCACGGTTATCTGCCGGATGCGCGCCCGGGTTTGCGTTATGGTTATCGCGTTCATGGCCCCTGGCAACCCGCCGAGGGGCATCGCTTTAACCCGGCGAAGTTGTTGATTGATCCTTGCGCGCGGCAAATTGACGGGGAGTTTAAAGATAACCCGCTGCTGCACGCCGGTCATAATGAACCTGACTATCGCGACAACGCCGCCATTGCGCCGAAATGCGTAGTGGTGGTTGATCACTATGACTGGGAAGATGATGCCCCGCCGCGCACGCCGTGGGGCAGCACCATCATTTATGAAGCCCATGTCAAAGGATTAACGTACTTGCACCCGCAGATCCCGGTCGAGATCCGTGGCACTTATAAAGCCCTCGGGCATCCGGTGATGATCAACTATTTGAAACAATTGGGCATTACCGCGCTGGAACTGCTGCCAGTGGCGCAGTTTGCCAGTGAACCACGTCTGCAACGCATGGGGCTAAGTAACTACTGGGGTTACAACCCGGTGGCGATGTTTGCGCTGCATCCGGCGTATGCCTGCTCGCCAGAAACGGCGCTGGATGAGTTTCGCGATGCAATCAAAGCACTGCATAAAGCGGGTATCGAAGTCATTCTTGATATCGTGCTCAACCATAGTGCGGAACTGGACCTCGACGGCCCGTTATTCTCGCTGCGTGGGATCGATAACCGTAGCTATTATTGGATAAGAGAAGACGGCGATTATCACAACTGGACCGGTTGCGGCAACACGCTCAATTTGAGTCATCCGGCGGTGGTGGATTATGCCAGCGCCTGCCTGCGTTATTGGGTAGAAACCTGCCACGTCGATGGTTTCCGCTTTGATCTGGCGGCAGTCATGGGCCGTACGCCAGAGTTCCGTCAGGATGCGCCGTTGTTTACCGCTATCCAGAACTGCCCGGTGCTCTCGCAGGTGAAGTTAATTGCTGAACCGTGGGATATCGCTCCTGGTGGTTATCAGGTGGGAAATTTCCCGCCGCTGTTTGCCGAGTGGAACGATCATTTCCGCGATGCTGCCCGTCGTTTCTGGCTACATTATGATTTGCCTCTGGGGGCGTTTGCCGGGCGTTTTGCTGCCTCCAGCGATGTTTTTAAACGTAATGGTCGTCTGCCGAGTGCCGCGATTAATCTCGTCACCGCGCATGACGGTTTTACGCTTCGCGACTGCGTTTGCTTCAACCATAAACACAATGAAGCAAACGGAGAAGAAAATCGCGACGGGACCAACAACAATTACAGTAACAATCATGGTAAAGAAGGGTTAGGCGGTTCTCTTGACCTGGTTGAACGGCGGCGCGACAGCATTCACGCCCTGTTAACAACGTTGTTGCTCTCCCAGGGTACGCCGATGTTACTGGCCGGTGACGAACATGGTCACAGCCAGCATGGCAATAACAATGCCTACTGTCAGGATAACCAATTAACCTGGTTGGACTGGTCGCAGGCAAGCAGTGGTTTAACCGCATTTACCGCCGCGTTAATCCATCTGCGCAAGCGCATTCCCGCTTTGGTGGAGAATCGCTGGTGGGAAGAAGGCGACGGCAATGTCCGTTGGCTAAATCGATATGCTCAACCTTTAAGCACGGATGAGTGGCAAAACGGGCCGAAACAGCTGCAAATTCTGCTCTCGGATCGCTTTTTGATCGCAATTAACGCCACGCTTGAGGTAACAGAGATTGTTTTACCTGCTGGGGAGTGGCACGCCATTCCCCCATTCGCTGGAGAGGATAACCCAGTGATTACGGCTGTCTGGCAGGGACCTGCACACGGATTGTGTGTGTTCCAGAGATGATAAAAAAGGAGTTAGTCATGGTTAGTTTAGAGAAGAACGATCACTTAATGTTGGCGCGCCAGCTGCCATTGAAATCTGTTGCCCTGATACTGGCGGGAGGACGTGGTACCCGCCTGAAGGATTTAACCAATAAGCGAGCAAAACCGGCCGTACACTTCGGCGGTAAGTTCCGCATTATTGACTTTGCGCTGTCTAACTGCATCAACTCTGGGATCCGTCGTATGGGCGTGATCACCCAGTACCAGTCCCACACTCTGGTGCAGCACATTCAGCGCGGCTGGTCATTCTTCAATGAAGAAATGAACGAGTTTGTCGATCTGCTGCCAGCACAGCAGAGAATGAAAGGGGAAAACTGGTATCGCGGCACCGCAGATGCGGTCACCCAAAACCTCGACATTATCCGCCGTTATAAAGCGGAATACGTGGTGATCCTGGCGGGCGACCATATCTACAAGCAAGACTACTCGCGTATGCTTATCGACCACGTCGAAAAAGGCGCACGTTGCACCGTTGCTTGTATGCCAGTACCGATTGAAGAAGCCTCCGCATTTGGCGTTATGGCGGTTGATGAGAACGATAAAATTATCGAATTCGTTGAAAAACCTGCTAACCCGCCGTCAATGCCGAACGATCCGAGCAAATCTCTGGCGAGTATGGGTATCTACGTCTTTGACGCCGACTATCTGTATGAACTGCTGGAAGAAGACGATCGCGATGAGAACTCCAGCCACGACTTTGGCAAAGATTTGATTCCCAAGATCACCGAAGCCGGTCTGGCCTATGCGCACCCGTTCCCGCTCTCTTGCGTACAATCCGACCCGGATGCCGAGCCGTACTGGCGCGATGTGGGTACGCTGGAAGCTTACTGGAAAGCGAACCTCGATCTGGCCTCTGTGGTGCCGGAACTGGATATGTACGATCGCAATTGGCCAATTCGCACCTACAATGAATCATTACCGCCAGCGAAATTCGTGCAGGATCGCTCCGGTAGCCACGGGATGACCCTTAACTCACTGGTTTCCGGCGGTTGTGTGATCTCCGGTTCGGTGGTGGTGCAGTCCGTTCTGTTCTCGCGCGTTCGCGTGAATTCATTCTGCAACATTGATTCCGCCGTATTGTTACCGGAAGTATGGGTAGGTCGCTCGTGCCGTCTGCGCCGCTGCGTCATCGATCGTGCTTGTGTTATTCCGGAAGGCATGGTGATTGGTGAAAACGCAGAGGAAGATGCACGTCGTTTCTATCGTTCAGAAGAAGGCATCGTGCTGGTAACGCGCGAAATGCTACGGAAGTTAGGGCATAAACAGGAGCGATAATGCAGGTTTTACATGTATGTTCAGAGATGTTCCCGCTGCTTAAAACCGGCGGTCTGGCTGATGTTATTGGGGCATTACCCGCAGCACAAATCGCAGACGGCGTTGACGCTCGCGTACTGTTGCCTGCATTTCCCGATATTCGCCGTGGCGTGACCGATGCGCAGGTAGTATCCCGTCGTGATACCTTCGCCGGACATATCACGCTGTTGTTCGGTCATTACAACGGGGTTGGCATTTACCTGATTGACGCGCCGCATCTCTATGATCGTCCGGGAAGCCCGTATCACGATACCAACTTATTTGCCTATACCGACAACGTATTGCGTTTTGCGCTGCTGGGGTGGGTTGGGGCAGAAATGGCCAGCGGGCTTGACCCATTCTGGCGTCCTGATGTGGTGCATGCGCACGACTGGCATGCAGGCCTTGCGCCTGCGTATCTGGCGGCGCGCGGGCGTCCGGCGAAGTCGGTGTTTACTGTGCACAACCTGGCCTATCAAGGCATGTTTTATGCACATCATATGAATGACATCCAATTGCCATGGTCATTCTTTAATATTCATGGGCTGGAATTCAACGGACAAATCTCTTTCCTGAAGGCCGGTCTGTACTATGCCGATCACATTACGGCGGTCAGTCCAACCTACGCTCGCGAGATCACCGAACCGCAGTTTGCCTACGGTATGGAAGGTCTGTTGCAACAGCGTCACCGTGAAGGGCGTCTTTCCGGCGTACTGAACGGCGTGGACGAGAAAATCTGGAGTCCAGAGACGGACTTACTGTTGGCCTCGCGTTACACCCGCGATACGTTGGAAGATAAAGCGGAAAATAAGCGCCAGTTACAAATCGCAATGGGGCTTAAGGTTGACGATAAAGTGCCGCTTTTTGCAGTGGTGAGCCGTCTGACCAGCCAGAAAGGTCTCGACCTGGTGCTGGAAGCCTTACCGGGTCTTCTGGAGCAGGGCGGGCAGCTGGCGCTACTCGGCGCGGGCGATCCGGTGCTGCAGGAAGGTTTCCTTGCGGCGGCAGCGGAATACCCCGGTCAGGTGGGCGTTCAGATTGGCTATCACGAAGCATTTTCGCATCGCATTATGGGCGGCGCGGACGTCATTCTGGTGCCCAGCCGTTTTGAACCGTGCGGCTTAACGCAACTTTATGGATTGAAGTACGGTACGCTGCCGTTAGTGCGGCGCACCGGTGGGCTTGCTGATACGGTTTCTGACTGTTCTCTTGAGAACCTTGCAGATGGCGTCGCCAGTGGGTTTGTCTTTGAAGATAGTAATGCCTGGTCGCTGTTACGGGCTATTCGACGTGCTTTTGTACTGTGGTCCCGTCCTTCACTGTGGCGGTTTGTGCAACGTCAGGCTATGGCAATGGATTTTAGCTGGCAGGTCGCGGCGAAGTCGTACCGTGAGCTTTACTATCGCTTGAAATAGTTTTCAGGAAACGCCTATATGAATGCTCCGTTTACATATTCATCGCCCACGCTTAGCGTAGAAGCTCTTAAGCACTCTATCGCTTACAAGCTGATGTTTACGATTGGAAAGGACCCGGTCGTCGCCAATAAACATGAATGGCTGAACGCAACGTTATTTGCTGTGCGCGATCGTCTCGTGGAGCGCTGGTTACGTTCAAACCGTGCCCAGTTGTCGCAAGAAACTCGTCAGGTTTACTACCTGTCGATGGAGTTTTTGATTGGCCGTACGCTCTCCAACGCCATGTTGTCGCTAGGAATTTACGAAGATGTACAGGGCGCACTGGAAGCGATGGGGTTAAATCTCGAAGAGCTGATTGATGAAGAAAATGACCCAGGCCTCGGTAACGGTGGCCTGGGACGTCTGGCGGCTTGCTTCCTTGATTCTCTGGCGACGTTAGGGTTGCCGGGGCGCGGTTACGGCATCCGCTATGACTACGGTATGTTCAAGCAGAACATCGTTAACGGTAGCCAGAAAGAGTCGCCAGACTACTGGCTGGAATACGGTAACCCGTGGGAATTCAAACGCCACAACACGCGCTATAAAGTCCGTTTTGGTGGTCGCATTCAGCAGGAAGGTAAAAAAACGCGCTGGATTGAAACCGAAGAGATTCTGGGAGTCGCTTACGATCAGATAATCCCTGGTTACGACACCGACGCGACCAACACGTTGCGTTTGTGGAGTGCGCAAGCCAGTAGCGAAATTAACCTCGGTAAATTCAACCAGGGCGACTACTTCGCCGCGG
>OGLZ01000682.1_pt1 | contig 21567 bp, 18 predicted proteins | sample 1572991 | NCBI WGS metagenome assembly OGLZ01 (sample SAMEA2581893, study PRJEB24529) | metagenome | biome: Human gut stool | place: China | collected 2011 | reverse complement strand
AAAATTGCCTGCGCAAATTTTTCTTCGCCTCTTCGCAACAAAAGTTGCTCAGAAAAGAGGAATAGTATGGATATTGAAAATAAAAGAGCACATGAGCAGAAGATACTTACTACCATGTGCAGGATATATTGTAAGGGTAATCATGGATGTCTGAAAGATGGCAGGCTGTGCAGTGAATGTCAGGAGCTTCTTGATTATGCATTATTAAGGACGAAAAAATGCCCTCTTATGGAAACAAAGACATTTTGCAGTGCATGTAAGATTCACTGTTATGCACCAAAACAACAGGAAAAAATAAGACTGGTTATGAAATATGCAGGACCAAGAATGCTGCCGGGACATCCTGTACTTACGATAAAACATGGAATAGTTACATTAAAGGGCATGAGAAAGTCAAAAAAAACTAATTAGTAAAACAGTTGTTTTGTCAGTATAAAAATACCTTATTAAATTTTACCTGAAATAAAACAAAAAGGCTCTTAAATAAGACCTGTCAAAATATCATATAGGGAGAATATATGTTTAACAAGAGATTATTAAGTGAGTTTAAAGAAAATAAAATACTTGTTGTGGGAATGGTTATAACGCAGTGGCTGTCACTTCTTGCCAATGTATTGCTTATATATACGATGTCTGATTTTATTATGAAAGTATTTAACAGACAGGTGGAAAGCAAAGATATTTATATTCTTGCCATTACAGCAATTACTGTAATGGCAGTAAGAACAGTTATGAACAGTCTTAACAGCAGTCTGTCATTTAAGGCTTCGACAGGTGTTAAGAAGCGTTTAAGACAGATGATATTTGAAAAGCTTATGCGGCTTGGAAGCGGATATAAAGAAAAGCTTCAGACAGCTGAGGCGGTGCAGATAACTACGGAGGGCGTAGAACAGTTAGAAATATATTTTGCAAAATACATTCCACAGTTTTTTTATAGCCTGCTGGCTCCGCTTACATTATTTCTGATAGTTGGAAGAATGAGCCTTAAAGTGGCTGTTGTACTGCTTATATGTGTACCTTTAATTCCTGTTTCAATAGTTGCAGTACAGAAATTTGCTAAGAAAATGTTAAGTAAATACTGGGGAACGTATACTGAACTGGGCGATTCATTTCTTGAAAGTATACAGGCACTTACAACATTAAAGATATATCAGGCAGATGAAAGATATGCAAAGAAAATGGATGATGAAGCCGAAAAATTCAGAAAAATCACTATGAAAGTGCTTATTATGCAGCTTAACTCGGTAAGTATCATGGATATGATAGCATATGGCGGAGCAGCTCTTGGAATAATACTTACAGTGCTTGAGTGGCAGGCGGCAGGAATTAATCTGGCACAGAGTATTTTTATAATAATGGTTTCTGCTGAATTTTTTCTTCCACTCAGGCTTCTCGGTTCATTTTTCCATATAGCAATGAATGGAAATGCTGCTGCTGATAAGATATTTAAGCTGCTTGATTGTGAAGAGATACAGGACACAGAAAATGTCAATTGGAATATGGGTGATATTGTATGTGAAAATGTAAGCTATACATATCCTGACAAGGAAGATGCGGTATTAAGAAATGTATCATTTAATATTCCACAGAATGAGCTTACCGCGATTGTTGGTGAATCCGGCTGTGGAAAGAGTACATTTGTATCATTGTTAATGAAAGAAAGAAGAGATTATACAGGAAAAATAACAATAGGTGGTAATGAATTAAATGAAATTTCAGGAGATATGTTAAGAAGACATATTACAAGAATATCCCATGATGCATATATATTTTATGGAACACTTTATGATAATCTGAAAATGGGTAATCCGGCTGCTGACAGGAAACAGATGGAAGAGGCTTTAAGACTTGTGGATATGTATGATACAGTGAGTGAAAAAGGCGGTCTTGATATGGCTATTGAGGAAAAAGGAGCTAATCTGTCAGGTGGACAGAAGCAAAGAATAGCAATGGCAAGAGCAATATTACATGACAGTGATGTATATGTATTTGATGAGGCAACTTCTAATGTCGATGTTGAAAGCGAGAATAAGATAATGGAAGTTGTAGACAAGCTGTCAAAGACAAAGACAGTAATTGTAATATATCACAGGCTGGCTAATGTGAAAAATGCAGATAATATCATAGTATTAAAAGATGGCATTATATGTGAGCAGGGAAACCATAACCTGCTTATTGAAAAAAACGGACATTATGCAAGACTGTATAATACACAGAAAAAACTGGAAACAGTTATACAATAAATACAGGTAAGCCTGATATATAAAAGTCTGTTTGATATAAGCAGGCCGCCTGGTATGATTAAACTTATTATTAGTATTGCAGGCAGGATAAAATAATATTTATCGTATAGTCAATAATACAAATTCTAATTTAACTGACTGTTTATTGTCTGCGGAATGGAGTTTAAAGTGGAAAATAATAAAAGAAGAAATGGCATACAGGTAATGCTTGGACTTATCGGACTTATAAAGCCAATGCTTGGAATAATGATTCTTGCAATAATTATGGGATGTATAGGTAATCTCATGGCAATATCAATTACAATTCTTGGATGTATGGGCCTTATGGAAGTGGCAGGAATATACAAGGGTATTGCACTAAGTACAATTCTTATCCTGACTGTTGTGCTTGGAATAATGCGTGGTCCATTAAGATATGCAGAGCAGGCATGTAATCATTATATAGCATTTAAACTGCTTGCAAGAATAAGACATAAGGTATTTGCCTCTTTAAGAAGACTTGCACCGGCAAAACTTGAGGGTGAGAAAAAAGGTAATCTTATATCTATTATAACAAGTGATATAGAGCTGCTTGAAGTGTTCTATGCACATACTATTTCACCGGTTATGATAGCATTTATAGTATCACTTATAATGAGTATATTTATTGGATTAAAAAATGTATATCTTGGAATGACTGCAGCTTTTTTTTATATCCTTGTAGGTGTAATAATACCCGTAATTAACAGCCGTCTGGGGCAGGATACAGGTCTTAATTACAGAAAGGATTTTGGAGAGCTTAATACAAATGTACTTGATAATCTGTATGGACTTGAGGAAATCCTTCAATATCAGCAGTCAGCAGACCGTTTAAGAGTTATGAATGATAAGACAGACCAGCTTGAAAAGTTAAATAAAAAGCTTAAGAAAAGTGAAAATATACAAAGAGTAATTACAGATATTGTAATACTATCTGCCGGGCTTGTTATGCTTGCAACAGCATATCACTTTGAAAAAACCGGACATATTACAGTTGCAGATATGGTTATCAGCGTAATAGCAATGATGAGTTCATTTGGACCGGCTGCTGCGCTTTCAGCATTATCTAATAATCTTCACCATACACTGGCAAGTGGTAACAGGGTGCTTAATCTTTTAGAGGAAGAGCCGGTAACTGAGGAGCTTTTAGTGGGAGAAGCTTTCTGTGATTCGGATATTAATTGTGAAGATATCACATTTGCTTATCCCGGGTCACAAAGGATTATACTTGATAAGTTCAGTCATTCATTTAAGAAAAATAAGATACATGGTATTCTTGGAAAAAGCGGCTGTGGAAAATCGACACTGCTTAAGCTGCTTATGCGCTTCTTTGCAGTTGATAGCGGAAGCATAAGCTATGGCAATCTGAATGTTAATAGTATAAAGACATCATCTTTAAGGGATAATATAGCATATGTAACACAGGAAACATTTCTTTTTCAGGATACGATTGAAAATAATATAAAGGTTGCAAAAGAAAATGCGACAAGACAGGAAGTAGAAGAAGCAGCAAAGAAGGCTTCGATACATGATTTTATAATGTCACTTCCAAAAGGCTATGATACCATGCTTGCAGAGTTAGGCGATTCCATATCAGGCGGCGAAAGACAAAGAATAGGGCTGGCAAGAGCATTTTTACATAATGGAAATATTATTCTTCTTGATGAGCCTACAAGTAATATTGACTCACTCAATGAAAGTGTTATACTTAACAGTATAAAAAAAGAAAGCGATGGAAAGACAATAATACTTGTATCGCATAGAAAGTCAACAATGGGAATAGCTCACGAAGTTGTGCAGTTCTGATATTCAGACATATAAAATGAGGATTGATATGGAAGTTAAAAATATAATTCATCAGTTTGAACCGGTGTATACACCACAGTCAAAAATATTAATGTTAGGAACGATGCCATCACCAAAATCAAGAGAACAGGGCTTTTACTATGGACATCCGCGTAACCGTTTCTGGAGAGTAGTATCAGATGTAAGAGGTGAAAAAGAGCCACAATCCATTGAGGAAAAGAAAGCATTTCTTATAAGAAATAATATAGCAATATGGGATGTATTATATAGCTGTGATATAGCGGGAGCAGATGATAACAGCATAAAAAATCCTATTCCAAACGATATCAGCAGGATATTGAATAAATCGGACATAAGAGCAGTGTTTGCGACAGGCAGAAAAGCCGAAAGCCTTTATAAAAGATATTGTTTAAAGGATACAGGCATGGATGTAACAGGCCTTCCATCAACCAGTCCGGCAAACTGCCGTATCACATATGAACAATTGTACCAGGCATATTCTATAATTAATAAATATCTGTAATATTTTGTTAATATGTAGAAAAGAGCAGTATTTATATCAACTAAAAGTGGATAAAAAAACTTAAAAGGTTGATAGCACTTATTAAAATGCTGTTATATAATAAACTCAGTTAAAGAAATGCTTTTAGGAGGAATTTAAAAATGGCAGAAGCAAGAATTTTTTATGAACAGGATTGTAACGTATCATTATTAGAGGGAAAGAAGATTGCTATTATCGGTTATGGCAGTCAGGGTCATGCACATGCCCTCAATCTTAAGGAATCAGGCTGTGATGTAATCGTTGGTCTTTATGAAGGTTCTAAGTCTTGGAAGAGAGCTGAAGAACAGGGCTTTAAGGTATATACAGCAGCAGAAGCAGCTAAGCAGGCAGATATCATCATGATTCTTATCAACGATGAATTACAGGCTAAGTTATACAAGGAATCAATTGAACCAAATCTTGAACCAGGTAACATGTTAATGTTCGCTCATGGTTTTAATGTCCACTTTGGTCTTATTAAGGCACCTAAGGGTGTTGATGTAACAATGATCGCACCTAAGGCTCCAGGTCATACAGTAAGAAGTGAGTATCAGGAAGGAAAGGGAACACCTTGTCTTGTAGCTGTTGAACAGGATGAAACAGGTAAGGCACTTGATATGGCACTTGCTTATGGCGCTGGTATCGGTGGTGCAAGAGCTGGTATTCTTGAAACAACATTCAGAACAGAAACAGAAACTGACCTCTTTGGTGAGCAGGCAGTTCTTTGTGGTGGTGTATGTGCCCTTATGCAGGCTGGTTTTGAAACACTTTGCGAAGCTGGTTATGACCCAAGAAATGCTTACTTTGAATGTATCCATGAGATGAAGCTTATCGTAGATTTAATCTATCAGTCAGGTTTCGCAGGAATGAGATATTCTATTTCTAATACTGCTGAATATGGTGATTATGTAACAGGACCTAAGATTGTTACAGCTGAGACAAAGAAGGCTATGAAGAAGATTCTTTCAGATATTCAGGATGGTACATTTGCTAAGGAATTCTTACTTGACATGTCAGAAGCAGGTGGACAGGTTCACTTCAAGGCTATGAGAAAGTTAGCTTCAGAACATCCATCAGAAGCAGTTGGTAAGGAAATCAGAAAGCTTTACAGCTGGAATGATGAATCAAGCAAGTTACTTAACAACTAATTCCAAATAAAAACATATTATAATATACATAGACACTGCATATTGTGTTATATGGCTATCAAGGGACATATAATACAACATGCAGTGTTTTTTATATTATATTTTTGTGGAAATATAATAAAGTTGCCAAAAAAACAATATTTATTGTAAAATGTCTATAAAAATGTAAAGATAAATATAATGATAGTCAGCAATTAAAAGAAACTTTTGCATGTTGTAAGAGTGTATTATTATATAACGGATTATTTACATTATTAAAGAAAAGGAGCAGCGGTTATAATTCCGGTTTGATTAAAATATGAACGAAAGAAATCTATTATGTTTTTTAAAGGTATATCAGTTGGGAAATATCCACAGGGCGGCAGAAGAGCTGTATCTGTCTGCGCAGGCAGTAAGTAAGACAATCAACAGGCTTGAACAGGAACTAGGGGAAACTTTGTTTGTAAGAACAAGGGAAGGAATGTATCCTACAAGATTTGCTGACAGATTAAAAGAAAGAGCAGAGGCAATACTATACCAGTATGAGAAGATAAGAGAGGATTTTAAGGAACAGTCAGATGTTGAAAATAACATAGTTGTATTAAGAATTGCTTCATCCTATGGTGTATTGAGATATCTTTCCATAGACTTTTTAAAAGGATTTTATGAGAAATATCCCAATATTCATCTTAATTTTGTTGAATATCCTGATTATCCGATATATGAGATGATGAAAAAAGGACAGATAGATCTTGCATTTTTATCTGAGCCTATAGATGCAAATCTTATGCAGGTAATGTTCTGCTTTTCACATAAATTCTGTGTGGTTATGAATGAAAATCATCCGCTTGCAAAGAAAAAATCAATAGAATATACAGATTTGAATAATATTCCGGTTGCTTTAAAAGGACATGATTATTCATTTTTTCCTGTGAATGTAAGCAGATTTGCAAAGGGCGGTTTAAAGCTTGAGATACAGCTTGAAATAAGTGATGAAGCTTTGATTGTTGAATCAGCAAAGAAGAACTGGTGTGTAGGAATACTTGCTGATTATCTGGCAAGGGATTATGCTGTCCCACATACAGTAATAGTTCCATTTGCTGATGAAGGCTTTGTGCGTAATATCTTTCTTGCATGGAGAAAAGATACAAGACCTTCTTACAGTGCGGAGTGTTTTATTAATTATGTTGAGGAATGGGTTGAGAATAAAGGGAATGAGCAGTGATAAATAATAACAGAAGATATAATGTTTCTGGGCAAATATAAGCTTAAAATATTTATTGTTAATAATTTTATACGATAAGTAAGCTGTCAACATATATGCAACTGTACAAAAAAGCTTGTAAAAAATTACATTGTAAATATAAAAGAATATATTATAATGATGAATAGGATATCGGAATTAAAGTAATATCCAGGCATATCCGCAGCATAGTTTTATGATAATAAAAATCATGTGGTATATTTTAGAAATATAAATATATAAAATAGTGCAGCAGATAAGATATAATGTAATTATATTTATTAAATGTATAGGGGGAGTATGTATGGCAGTGAAATTTATGGTTACAAGAACAACATATATAGGTAATGGAGCATTGGCAGATGCTAAAGATGATATCTGTAAATTGGGTGAAAAGCCATTATTGTTACAGGACAGTCAATGATTAAGCAGGGACATATGGCTGCGCTTACTGATATGCTTTAGGATAATGGGATTGAATATGTAATAGATTCTAAGATTAGTGGAGAACCAACAGATGTAATGATATGTGAGATTACAACACTTGAAGAGTATGGAATTAATAAAGATGAATTTTTATGATTTGCAGATAAGATGGCACAGGATGCGATTGATAGTGGAAGTCCGTCTAACACAAGAAGAAATATTACAAAAGAGAATATAATTAATATTTATAATCAATTGTTGGAATAATATCTTTTACGGATGATTTATATACGAACATTTATAATCAAAATGAAAATAGAAATTATAAAACATATTAGAAACAGATATGTATAAAACATAATAGAAACAAGCAATTGACATATTAAAACAATGGTCTTATGATATATTTTAAATTAATATATCAGCAAAGGGGCTGTTTTATAAAGATACATAAACTCATGCCGGCATGGAACAGAGATACGGTATATTTGTACAGTCAAAGGATGGATTATCACATTGTGAAAAAGAATATTCAACACCACAACATTGTACATCAGGAGCCACAGTTATGCTTAATGCAGTATTAAAAGCTGATAATGATTAATTATATTGATAGTAAATACCAAATATTGGAAGACAGGATAGAGAAATTAAAGTAAATTCCAAAAATTACCGTAATAAACAAATAAATCACAGCCATACTAATAACAGGATAAGCAATCAAGCTTATCTGAATAATTCCGACGATTTAATCGGAAATTAATCATAGCATGGAGGTGGAGTAATATGCCAAATTCAAATTCAGGTTCCAGAACAAAAAAGGAAGCTAAGGAAGCTTTAGACAGATTTAAGATGGAAGTTGCTTCAGAAATCGGTGTCAACTTAAAGGAGGGTTACAACGGTGACCTTACCTCAGCAGAAGCTGGTTCAGTTGGCGGTAATATGGTTAAGAAAATGATTAAAAGACAGGAAGAACAGATGAAGCAGGGCAACTAACGAAAGCCATGCTTCCACTGCTGTGGGTTTATCAGTTTTATTTTAAAAAGAATATAAATGATAAAATCTTTAGCAGTGATTAATCTGTCATGGACTGTATATATTGATATAAATTTAATCCGAAAAGCATATGCTGTGGATTAATATACCAATGTGACAGTTCAGAACAATTAAGCTGTCACATTATTGGGGAAATTTACAAGAATATAGATGTCTTTTATAAGAAATGAGAAAAGACCACTCTTTAATCTTAGTATTTTTCTAATGATGGGGCGGCTTTTTTGTGTGTTTAAATATTTTATAAATGTATTATAAATTCACACTAAAATTTGTAAAATACATTAAAATTTTACTGGTAATATAAAAATAACTGTGATATACTCAATAAGTATGTACATTGTACTGTGGTATAGTGTTCATCAATTAACTATCATATTTCCTTACAGCGATAATTAATTGATGAACACTATACTTAATAATTTACATATATATTTAAGGAGGAAGTAATAATAATGAGTTTTAAAGTAGAACAGATGGAAGAAAAGAATATGGTAAAGCTCGTAATTGAGACTACTGCAGAAGAATTTGAAAAGGGTCTTAATGAAGCTTATAATAAGAATAAAGGAAAGATAACTCTTCCGGGCTTTAGAAAAGGTAAGGCTCCACGTAAGATGGTTGAAAAGTTTTATGGAGCAGAAGTTTTCTATGAAGATGCTGCTAATGCAATCATTCCAGAAGCATATGCAGAAGCTGCAGAAGAAAGCAAATTAGAAATCGTTTCACAGCCTAAGATTGACGTTGTTCAGTTAGAGCAGGGTAAGCCATTCATCTTCTCAGCAGAAGTAGCTGTTAAGCCGGAAGTTGAACTTGGACAGTATAAGGGTGTTGAAGTAGCTAAGGTTGATTCAGAAGTTACAGATGAAGATATTGCTAATGAACTTAAGAAGGTTCAGGAACAGAACTCAAGAACAATCAGCGTAGCTGAAAGAGCTGTTAAAGATGGTGATATGACAGTTATCGACTTTGAAGGTTTTGTAGATGGTAAAGCATTTGAAGGCGGTAAGGGAGAAAATTACCCACTTACAATTGGTTCTCATTCATTCATCGATACATTTGAAGACCAGATTATCGGTATGAATATCGGTGATGAAAAGGAAATCAACGTAACATTCCCAGAAGAATACCATGCTGAAGAATTAAAGGGTAAGCCGGCAACATTCAAGGTTAAGGTTAATGAGATTAAAGAAAAGCAGCTTCCAGAGCTTGATGATGATTTTGCTCAGGATGTATCTGACTTCGATACAATGGATGCTTATAAGGAAAGCTTAGTTTCACAGTTAAAGGAACGTAAGGCTAACGAAGCTAAGGTTAAGAAGGAAGACGAAGCTATGGAAAAGATCATCGAAGCTGCAAAGATGGATATTCCAGAAGCTATGATTAATACACAGGTAAACAGAATGGCAGAAGACTTCGCAAGAAGATTACAGCAGCAGGGATTATCAATTGAACAGTACTTCCAGTATACAGGTATGACAGCAGAAAAGATTATTGATGATATGAAGCCTGAAGCTCTTACAAGAATTAAGAGCAGACTTGTTCTTGAAGCTATCGTTAAGGCTGAAAACATCGAAGTATCTGATGATGAAGTTAATGCAGAACTTCAGAAGATGGCTGATATGTATAAGATGGAACTTGACAAGGTTAAGGAATTAATGGGTGAAGCTGAGATGAAGCAGGTTAAAGAAGACCTTGCAGTTCAGAAGGCAGTTGACTTAATCGTTGATACAGCAGTAGAAAAGTAATTAAAATTATTAAGTATTGTTTATCCGGTAATATATTGATAATAAGAATGGTTACTATTAATATGCAGTCTTATATAGTATAGGCGTATTATAAATGGAATATAATCATTGGATATTACTGGATAAATACCATATATAGTGACCGGGGATGTGGTTGCTGAGACAGATAAATTCATACAGCTTATAAATATTTATTTTATAATTTGTACAATTTTCTTAAAAGCAGCAGCCACATATACCGGTCACAGATGGCATACGGCTGATTTGTGCAGCAGGCGTCACAAAACAGTCTTTATTGCATAGCCGATTTGATATTTGGCATGCGATTCATACAGCATAAAAAATGCCTGCGGAATGGAGATTAATATGAGTTTTGTACCTTACGTCATTGAACAGAACAGTCGTGGAGAAAGATCATATGATATCTACTCAAGACTTTTAAAAGACAGAATCGTATTTTTAGGAGAAGAGGTTACAGATGTTTCAGCTAATCTTATAGTTGCGCAGATGCTTTTCCTTGAAGCAGAAGATCCTAATAAGGACATACATTTTTATATCAACAGTCCGGGTGGTTCAGTATCAGCAGGTTTTGCAATATATGATACAATGCAGTATATTAAGTGTGATGTATCAACAATATGTATGGGACTTGCAGCAAGTATGGGAGCATTCCTTCTTTCAGGCGGTACAAAGGGAAAGAGACTTGCACTTCCTAACGCAGAGATTATGATACATCAGCCATCAGGCGGAGCAAGAGGACAGGAAACAGAGATTCGTATTGTTGCAGAGAATATCTTAAAGACAAGAAATAAGTTAAATGAAATCCTTGCTGCTAATACAGGTAAGTCTGTAGAAGAGATAGCACGTGATACAGAGCGTGATAATTATATGACAGCTCAGGAAGCTCTTGCATATGGTCTTATTGACAAAGTTGTTGAAAAGAGATAAAATTAAAGATTGTATTTATGGTTGTAGCTCACTGCAGCTTAAGCTGTAGTGAGCTATATTAAAAAATATGTTTATTTAGTGGTGTTATGATATTTTATAATAATATCGCAAGTAGTTATTTATTTTTATAAATAATAGTTATAATTGTTTTTTGATAAATATAGGAGTTTTAGGAGGGTTAGATGGCAGGCAGAAATATGGATAATAAGTTAAGATGCTCATTTTGTAATAAAACTCAGGACCAGGTAAAGAAGCTTATTGCCGGACCTAATGGCACATATATATGTGATCAGTGTGTGGGAATATGCAGCGAGATATTAGACGAAGAATTTGAAGCAAATGAAGAATTTGATAATGATCCAATAGATGAAATGGATATTAATCTGTTAAAACCTAAGGAAATTAAGGAATTTCTCGATGATTATGTTATCGGTCAGGATGAGGCAAAAAAAGTTCTTGCAGTTGCGGTATATAATCATTATAAGAGAATTATGTCGGGCAGAAAGCTTGATGTGGAATTACAGAAGAGCAATATTCTTATGATGGGACCTACAGGTTCAGGTAAGACATTTTTAGCACAGAATCTTGCAAGGCTGCTTAATGTTCCATTTGCAATCGCAGATGCAACAACTCTTACAGAAGCAGGTTATGTAGGTGAAGATGTTGAAAATATTCTTCTTAAGCTTATTCAGGCAGCCGATTATGATGTTGAAAAAGCTCAATATGGAATAATCTATATTGATGAAATAGATAAGATAACTAAGAAATCTGAAAATGTTTCTATTACAAGAGATGTTTCAGGTGAAGGTGTCCAGCAGGCACTTCTTAAGATATTAGAAGGAACAATGGCATCTGTTCCACCACAGGGAGGAAGAAAGCATCCTCAGCAGGAGCTTATTCCTATTGATACAACTAATATATTATTTATATGTGGTGGTGCATTTGATGGTCTTGAAAAGATTGTTGAATCAAGAATGGATAAGAGTACAATAGGATTTAATTCTATTTTAAAAGAGAAATCAGAAGATACAGTTGGTGAAGCTTTTCACAAGGTATTGCCACAGGATCTTATAAAGTTCGGGCTTATTCCTGAATTTGTTGGAAGAGTTCCTGTTATGGTTGCATTAGATTCACTGGACGAGGCAGCACTTGTAAGAATATTACAGGAGCCTAAGAATGCAATTATTAAGCAGTATCAGGCACTTTTCTCGCTTGATGAAGTAGAACTTGAATTTACACCGGAAGCTATTGAAGCAGTGGCTAAGAAGAGCTTTGAAAGAAAGACTGGTGCAAGAGGCTTACGTTCTATTCTTGAGTCAGTAATGAATGAAGTTATGTATGAGATTCCATCAGATGATAATATTTCAAAATGTATCATTACAAAAGAAGCAGTTGATGGAACTGCAAAACCTGTAATAGAATACAGGACAGAAAATGTATCACTTGAGGGTTAAGAATATTATGAAAAATATTATTTTACCTGTTATAGCATTAAGAGGTATGACCGTGTTACCAGACATGGTCATACATTTTGATATAAGCAGAAAAAAATCTATTCATGCAATAGAAAAGGCGATGGAGGGAAGCCAGAAAGTATTTCTTACAGCACAAAAAAGTGTTGAGACGGCTGACCCATCATTGGAAGATCTATATGAAACAGGGACAATTGCAAGAATAAAACAGATAATAAAACTTCCAAATAGTATTATAAGAGTTCTTGTCGAAGGAACACAAAAAGGACATATAAAGCAGCTTATTGAAAATGCAGATATGCTTGAGGCGGATATCCTTATAGATGAGGAAAAGATACAGGAAGCAGACAGAATAACCAATAAGGCAATGATTACCGGCCTGCATGAACTGATAAGACAATATTCAGCAGTTAATGCCAAGATGAGTAAGGATATAATCAATCAGTGGCTGGGAATTAACAGTGCAAGAAAGCTGCTCGAAAGAATTGCTATTGATTATCCGATGGATTATACTCAAAGACAGGATTTCTTAGAGATGACCTCACTGGAGGATATGTACACATATGCGGGTAAACAGCTTATAGAGGATATTAATGCCTACAGCATTAAAAATGAGCTTACAGAACGTGTAAAAGCCAGTGTTGATAAGAATCAGAAGGATTATATTATAAGAGAACAGTTAAAAGTGCTTAATCAGGAGCTTGATGGAGAACAGGATGGTTCTGAAATTGATGAGTTTTATGAAGCTGTAGATAATCTTAATGCATCTGATGAAATCAGGGACAAGATTAGAAAAGAGATAAAGCGTTATAAGATACTTTCACAAGGTTCGGCAGAAGCTAATGTTGAGAGAGCTTATATTGAAACTCTTCTTGAGATGCCTTGGGATAATATGTCCGAGGATAATAATGACCTTGAGAAAGCACAGGATATACTTGACAAAGACCATTATGGAATGAAAAAGGTAAAGGAAAGAATACTTGAAACACTTGCAGTAAGAAATATTACTTCCAAATCAGATGCACCTATAATATGTCTTGTCGGACCTCCAGGAACGGGTAAGACAAGTATTGCACGTTCAGTAGCAAGGGCGTTGAATAAAAAGTATGTCCGGATATGCCTTGGTGGTGTAAGAGATGAAGCTGAGATACGAGGCCATAGAAAGACTTATGTAGGCGCTATGCCGGGAAGAATAATTACCGGTTTTAAATCAGCAGGTGTTAAGAATCCTCTTATACTTCTGGATGAGATTGATAAGATAAGCAGTGATTATAAGGGAGATACAGCATCAGCATTGTTAGAAGTGCTTGATAGTGAACAAAATTCTCATTTTATTGACCATTATATAGAACTGCCAACAGACCTGTCACAGGTATTATTTATAGCCACAGCTAATGATTTATCAGATGTAAGCAGACCGCTGCTGGACAGAATGGAGATAATTGAGATAAGCAGTTATACCAAAAATGAAAAGATGCATATTGCAAAAGAGCATCTTATTCCTAAGCAGCTTGAGAAGAATGGACTTACAAAGAACAGGTTAAAGATAAGTGATAAGGCACTTGATAAGATAATTGAAGGTTATACAAGGGAAGCCGGAGTCAGAAGTCTTGAAAGACAGATAGCCGCAATATGCAGAAAGGCTGTAAGGAAGTTATATGTCAATGGAGCTCTTGATAAAGATAAGGTTATAAGAGTAAGTGAAAGAAATCTTGAGGACATGCTTGGCAAGATTAAATTCGAACCATATCCGGCTAACAAAAAGAGTGATATCGGTATTGTAAGAGGGCTCGCATGGACAAGTGCCGGAGGAGATACTCTGGAGATAGAAGTTAATCATATGCCTGGTAAGGCAGATATGATTCTTACGGGACAGATGGGTGATGTAATGCAGGAATCAGCAAGAATTGCACTTACATATGTTCGTTCAGTTATTTCAAAAAATCCTTATAATATTGACAGCGACTTTTTTGAAAATAATTGTATACATCTTCATATTCCTGAGGGGGCAGTTCCAAAGGATGGACCGTCGGCAGGTGTTACAATGGCAACAGCAATCCTTTCAGCAGTAGCAGGTATACCGGTAAGAGCTGATGTGGCAATGACAGGAGAGATTAATCTCAGAGGCCGGGTGCTTCCTATCGGAGGACTAAAAGAAAAGCTTCTTGCAGCTAAGAGTGCAGGAATAAAAAAAGTCCTTGTTCCGGTTAAGAACAGACGTGATGTGGAAGAATTTGATGAAGAGATTACATCAGGATTAGACATTGAATATATGGGAAATATGAAACAGGTGCTTGATAATGCGCTCGACAGATAAATACATCAACATGGATATACAAAAAAAGTATATATTGATTTAGTATACTAAAAAGGGTATTTATATAAAATTTGTTGTAACAGAAGTATAGAATAACAGATATAAAGTTATAAATATCTGTAAAAAGGAGACAGGATGGTAATTAAAAAAGTTAATCTGGACATTGTTATAGGTGTAACAAGCACTATTCCACAGACAGACCTTCCAGAGATTGCATTTGCCGGGAAATCAAATGTAGGTAAATCATCAATGATTAATGCACTGATGAATAGAAAATCATATGCAAGGACATCATCACAGCCGGGAAAGACACAGACAATTAATTATTATAATATTAATGACTGTATGTATCTTACAGACCTTCCAGGTTACGGTTATGCCAATGCAAATGAGGCTGTTAAGGCAAAATGGGGTAAGATGGTTGAGAAATATTTAAAGACATCTAAGCAGTTAAGACAGGTATTTCTGCTTATTGATATCAGACATGATCCATCTGCAAATGATAAGATGATGTACGACTGGATAGTAGATAGTGGATACCATCCTGTCATAGTAGCAACGAAACTTGACAAGATAAAGAGAAGTCAGGTTACAAAGCAGGTAAAAGCTATAAGAACAGGTCTTGGACTTGGAAAAGATGATATACTAATTCCATTTTCATCACAGACTAAGCAGGGACTTGATACATTATGGGAAGTAGTGGAAAATTATATACAGTCATAGATTATAAAAAATGTTTTAAAACAGCTATTAAATACATTGTTATATATTCAAAAATAAATTTAATAATATTATTAAAAAAGCTGGTGTAATGATTATATTCATTACATCAGCTTATGCATTACAAATTCATATATATCCTGACTTGCTTCTCTCCACTTTGTACATATTGCATCGGCCTGTTCTTTTAGAGGAACTGCGATATTCAACTCTATAAGATTAGTATCACCTTCTTTAACCTGACAATGTGCTATATAGTCACCTGAGGTGGCTTTATAGTAGTCAGAAATCGTTCCGACCTCACATTTCATATCATATTTATTAGTAATTATATACTGGTCAATCTCACCTCTTATAGTCGAAGAAATCTTACTATAGAAAAATGAAATGGTTTCATCACCATCTTTTGTTAATTTGTACTGGGTGCTGTTTCTGTATGTCAGTACCTGGATAAATCCATCATCTGCTAATGAATTTAAAACTTCCTGCAGCGTAAAGTAATTAGTGTATTGCTTATCTAACATAAATTCAGAAATCTGGGTGTTAGACAGGGGAAAATTAACTTTACTAAGCATATATAAAATCATAAGTTTATACAAAGTAGATGCTTCTGTATTCATTATATAAATCCGTCCTTAATATATAAATATGTATATTATTAGGTATAAATAGTGTGAAAAATAATGCTGATTCGGTTATTTTATCACAAGTTAATAAGTGAACTGGCTATTTGTGCCGCAGGCGCCACAAATCAGCCTTTATAGTTTAGCCAAATCTGATATCAGTTAAATAATGCAAAATATTAATGATACAATACATCAATATGTATATGGCTGCATCTGCTCTGTAATATTTTGACATAGGTATGGCTGTGGTTATTAATAGTTACATCTATACAGGAATATATTCACTGCCCTGTATAATTGCATTTTCTTGTAAATATCTGTTAATTGTATTTATTACATTTTTCTTATTACTGCTCCATAGTGGTGCTATAAGAAGATTTTTCGGACCATCACCTGTCAGACGGTGTATTACACAGTCCGGAGGTAGAAGTTTTATTATTTTGCCGAGAATTTCACTATACTGCGTTAAGCTTAAAATGTCAACACTTCCATTAAAATATTCTTGTGCTAAATCAGTATTTTTTAAAACATGTAACAGTTGCAGCTTTACACCTGAAATATTGCAATGTGAAAGATACTTTGCGGTTTCAAGTATCATGGACTCATTTTCTCCGGGAAGTCCTATAATCATATGGACAATTGGACGGATGCCAATGCGGTTAAGATTACGGACAGCTTCTTCGAATACATCAAGCGTATATCCACGTCTTATATATTTTGCAGTTCTTTCGTGAATTGTCTGTAAACCAAGTTCTATCCATACGGGTTTGATACTGTTTAATTCGGCTAACAGCTCAATGATATCAGAAGACAGGCAGTCGGGTCTTGTAGCAATAGAAAGTATCCGTATCTCAGGACGTTTAACCACGTCATAAAAGAGTCTGCGAAGATAATTAACATCAGCATAAGTATTAGTATAAGATTGAAAGTATGCAATATAGTCAGAGCCGGAATATTTTCTGGAAACGAGAGCTTTGGCTGTGTCTATCTGTATGTCGATATTGTTGTCTTTTGAAAGAGCAGCACCGGTGAAATCACCTGATCCACCGGCACTGCAGAAAATACAACCTCTGTTATCAATCAGACCATCACGGTTGGGGCATGTCATACCGCCGCTTAATGATAGCTTATACATCTTTGTGTTATAAGTTTGTCTGATGTATTCGTTTAATGAATAATAATAAGGTCTCATAATCAAATATGTCCTGATATTACTTTACAATATGTTCTTTTACGGCATTAGCAACAACATCTGCAACACGAGGGTCAAATGCTTCTGGAAGAATATTAACGTCGCTTACTTCATCATCAGGGATAAGGTTAGCAATTGCAAGTGCGGCTGCAAGCTTCATATCTTCTGTAATCTGTGTAGCGCGGCCTTCAAGAGCACCCTTGAATATTCCAGGGAAAGCAATTACATTATTAACCTGATTAGGAAAATCAGAACGTCCCGTACCAACAACCTTTGCTCCGGCAGCCTTAGCCACATCAGGCATAATCTCAGGAACAGGATTAGCCATTGCAAATATAATGGCATCTTTATTCATAGTCTTAACCATATCGGCTGTAACGATGTTAGGAGCAGATACTCCGACGAATATATCGGCACCCTTTAATGCATCGGCTAATGAACCGGTCTTATGTTCGAGATTAGTTACATCCATCATAGATTCCTGCATCCAGTTAAGCCCCACACTTCCTTTACAGAGTATACCAGACTTATCACACATTGTAACATGTTTAAAACCATATGTAAGAAGAAGCTTAGTAATAGCAACACCGGCAGAGCCCGCACCATTGACAACAACCTGACAATCTTCCTTTGTCTTGCCTGTAACCTTAAGTCCATTGATAATACCTGCTAAAACTACAATTGCAGTACCATGCTGGTCATCGTGGAATACAGGTATATCAAGGAGTTCTTTAAGTCTGCTTTCAACTTCAAAACATCTTGGAGCTGATATATCTTCAAGATTAATACCACCAAATGCCGGAGCTATATTAACAACAGTCTTTATAATCTCTTCCGTATCCTGAGTATCAAGACAGATTGGAACAGCGTTGACATTACCAAATTCTTTGAAAAGAACGGCCTTACCCTCCATAACAGGCATAGCAGAATGTGCACCGATATTACCGAGTCCTAATACGGCACTTCCGTCTGATACTACAGCGACTGTGTTAGACTTGATTGTATATTTATAAGCAGCTTCCTTATCCTTGGCAATTACTTTACAAGGTTCTGCAACGCCGGGAGTATATGCAAGTGCAAGGTCTTCTCTTGTTGTAATCTTCATCTTAGGAGCTGTTTCTAATTTACCCTTCCATTCTTCATGTAATTTAAGAGCTTTTTCAGCATTAGTCATTTTATTAATCCATCCTTTCAAAACTTATAATATTCAATATTCATAAGAATTCTCATTTCTGAGCAGCTTTGTTGCGAAGAGGTAAAGAAAAATCCGCACAGACGATTTTTCTTCTGTCATCAGGACTGTCTGCCCGGCTCAGAAACAAATAATCCTGTGATAAAATAAGCTATCTGGCTTATTTTTTACATCGTATTCTTTAATGATAGCACAATAAATTGATGACTGCAATAAATTGTCATTGCTATAGACAAAAGTATCTGTTATAATTAACAAGGCTGTAAGCCGGATTTTATGAAAGGCAGTGTATAATATGCGTAAGAATTCATTTTTAGTAAAATGCATATCAATATTGTTAATATTATTTATAGCAATATCTTGTGTTGATGTATCTTATGCAAAGACATCAGATATAACTGATGAAGCTGTCTGTGAAAGTGCGGATACTGCCAACGATATAAGATATATCATATCTATTGATGGTAGTGGTGGAGATAATGCTGTATGTACCTCGCAGACCCTGAGATTATCAGAACCAGTTATACAGATACAGCTTATAAGCCGCTATGTCAGTCAGCTCAAAGTATTCAGAGCTTCTTTTATTGATTATCTGAACCCGGAAGGTTATGCTTTAGAACCGGGCAGATCTGTTTCGAGTTCCATATTTGTACATGAGAATGTGCAGGATACAATGGAACCGGTCACAAATTATATTCACAAGTCAGATGGAAAGAAAAGATAATATTTTCGGAATAAGGATTAATTTAATGCAAAATGAAAATCAGGTGTATAGGTGTAACTTATACATATATTTTAAATAACAATTTAATATTTATTGTAATAAAACAATCGGTTTTCTTGATTTATACATATCTTAAAATCATATATCTCAGTCAGAGATACTGCTTTCTTCTATATAGATGGGTAATAATATTGTCTCAGCAAGGGAGAAATCTCAGACTAAGATATACGCTGTGCGGGAATTGCAGAGCCGCTGATATGAAAAGCCGGCAGAGCTGACCAGCGGCTTACGGCAGGATTCGCAAGTGAATCTTGAATGAAAGGAAAATGTAAGATTTATGGTAGAAAATATTATTGCAGGCGTAATATGCGCTATTGTCGTTATTGCAGGATTTGTAGGATGGCGTTTAGATAACAGTAAGGAGAATGAAGAAAAAGATGACATTTGCTAATTTTTTTGCTCTTCTGGGAGGACTTGCGTTATTTTTATACGGTATGCAGATGATGAGTACAGGTCTTGAGATTGCGGCAAGAAACAGGATGAGAGCTATATTAAAAAGGGTAACTGCTAACAGATGTGTAGGTGTATTGACCGGAGCAATTATAACAGCAATTATACAATCATCGTCAGCAACGACAGTAATGGTTGTAGGATTTGTTAATTCAGGAGTTATGACACTGTCACAGGCAACATGGATAATTATGGGTGCCAATATCGGAACAACCATAACAGGACAGCTTATTGCACTCGATATAGGTGCCGTTGCACCACTTATAGCATTTATAGGAGTTATTATAACTGTATTTTGTAAAAATGACAGGGTAAAGTATATAGGTGAGATAGTAGCCGGACTTGGCATATTATTTACAGGAATGAATATGATGAGTGATGCGATGGCACCGCTTGCATATGAGGATGGTTTTATAAATATCATGGCAAAAGCCAAAAATCCTATACCCGGTATTCTTACAGGTATGATATTTACAGCAATAATCCAGTCTTCATCGGCTTCTGTTGGTATTTTACAGGTGCTTGCAGGAAGTGGCGTGATGGGGCTTGACAGTGCAGCATACATATTATTTGGACAGAATATCGGAACATGTATAACAGCAATGCTTGCAAGTGTGGGGACTAACAGAAATGCAAAGAGAGCAACGATTATACATGTGATGTTCAATGTATTTGGTACGGTTATATTTACCATGTTATGCCTTATAACACCTCTGATTAGTGTAATACAGGGCTTTACGCCAGAATCCGTCCAGTCCCAGATTGCTAATCTTCATACGATTTTTAATGTTGTGACAACGCTTATACTTCTGCCGGTAGGTACGTGGCTTCCTAAGATAGCAACAAGGCTTTTAGGAGATGAAACCACAGGAAGTGTTAAGATTAATGAAAATGGAATGTGTGTAAAATATCTTATGGATATTGAACATGTGCATACAGATAAGATGATGAATCCGGTGATTTGTATTGAAGAGATTAGAAAAGAGATTGCAAGGATGCTTAAAATGGCACAAAAAAATGTTATTGAGTCTTTTGAGCTTTTTTCAAAATGGGATCACAGGGATTATTCAGAGGTGGAAAGAACAGAGGAATATGTTGATTTTCTTAATAAAGAAATATCAAAATATATCACATTTACTGTTGCAAGGGATACAACCATGGAAGAGGGGCAGGTATTTAATTCACTTTTTACTGTAACGAGTAATATAGAAAGAATAAGTGACCATGCAATGAATGTTGCCGGTTATTCACAGATGATGGATATAAAGGCAATAACAGTATCCGAGCAGGCATACAGGGAAGTTGATGAAATTAAAAGGACATGCAAGTCTGCTATGGATATATTGGCAGAAACAGATACAGATATTGCAGGCTGGCATAGTAAGGTGGCACAGCTTGAACAACAGATAGATGATATGACCGTTGAATACAGGGATAATATGTATAAGAGAGTAAAAGAGGGGAATTGCTCTTATGAGGGAAATATATTATTTTCTGAAATGCTTACGGATTTTGAAAGAATAGGGGATCATGCACTTAATATAGCAGATGAGATGCTAAAGATTGCGAAAGTTTATAAATTGTGATTTGTTGAAATGGGGGGTGTAGAGGGGAAGTGGCGGATTGTATTGGAAATTTTAAAACGATGGATGAGTGCTAAGAAA
>OGLZ01000673.1_pt1 | contig 21925 bp, 19 predicted proteins | sample 1572991 | NCBI WGS metagenome assembly OGLZ01 (sample SAMEA2581893, study PRJEB24529) | metagenome | biome: Human gut stool | place: China | collected 2011 | reverse complement strand
CACACTTGAAAAGTGCGAACATAAAAATAGTTTCATCAATATTCTCCTTTATAAATTCCGATTTGTAAGTTTCTTTACATAGTATAGCATATGTCTCATTTGTCTATGATAATATTATCACACCCTTAAATTGAAAAAAAGAGGCTGAATATTAGTATTTTATTAGTTCTATATGTAAATTTATTAGTTTTTTACGTATGTTTATTTCTTATGCGAAAAGAACCCCAATAAAATATTTTTTTATTGCTGCTATTATTCCTGCTATAACATCCCATGCGCCAAGCACCATATAGCTGATTACAAGTATCCCCACTGCGATACCGAAATTATGCCACTGTTGTAAACACAATGCTATAACTGCACATAACATAAATGCCAGATTAAAGACTATTGCAGCCAAGTTATAAATTCTTGAAAACACAAATATTGTATAAAATAATATAGTCATTATGATTATCATAGGTATCGCCATGATTTTTCCAAATATCTTTAATACGAACATATCAGTTTCTCCCTTCAAAATCTCTGTAGTTAAATATTTCCTTTTTCCTTTTCATTTCTGACCTTATAAGTTATAAGATCCAGTACATATTGTGGCATAGCCCTTCTTCCCAGTTCCCACTCCTGCATTGTTCTGTAAGGAATTCCAAGCCACTCTGCAAATTCTTTTCTATTCATTCCTGATTCCGCACGAACCATTTTGAAAGCATATGCCATTAGTCTGCGCTCCTTTGTCTTTTCATCTTCGTGCTTATCTACATCAATATTTACTCCATCTGCTGTAATTATCTTGTTATCCATAATGGCTCCTTTCATGTAGTCAATGCGTGTGTTTGTAATTCATATTATACGCACGCATTGACTACACGTCAAGTCATTATTTGTCAACTACTGCATATTGGGGATAATCATAGTTAACCGCTGCCTGATAGTAACCGCTGATTGTACTTGGTGCATTAAACAATGTGGTAAGCAGATATTTCGTGATATTGCGAACCTTTGTCGTATTACCCTTGAAACAGTCAATCGCATATTCTATGTGTGAACTGTTCAGTTTCAGGAACTTACTTCTCACCAGCTCCGCCGGATATTTATTGGATGCAATAATGATACTCTCATTTTTGCAAAGCACTGTTTCTAGAATAAGATCAAATATACCTTCAAGCAGGTCCTGATCATAAGGATGACGCTCTCTCAATATATCCAGTTCAATATTCTCTCTGATCAGCTCCAAATATGCACCCATTTCATATCGCATCCTATCATTCTCTGATAAGATAAGATTAGATTCAGTATTACTCAACTCAGTATTATTTATATTATTCTTATTAGTGTGAATATTTTTCACTTCTAGACATGTATTTTCTTCACTTCTAGATGTGGCATTTCTACACTTCAAGATGTGTAAATTCTTCACTTCTGAAATGACCGATTTTTCCTCAGAAGTGCAATTTCTACACTTCTGAAACATCTTTTTCTTCCTATATTGTCTGTCCCTGTTCTTCACTCCATTTTTCCAAAAGCTGAATAATTATATTTTCACGTATATCCTATTTTCTCAGCAGCAAATTTTCTTCTGTGCCCGGATATAATTTCATAGCATCCATCTTTCTTCGGTCTTACTATTAAAGGATTTAAGATACCATACTTTCTGATACTCTCTTGTAATTCAATCATCTGGCTGTCTGCTCTGACTTTGAACGGATGATTTTCAAATCCTCTCAATCTTTCCAGCTCAATCTCAACTACTTTTTCATCTTCTTCCAATAATTCTGTTTTTTCTGCCATAGGCAACTTCCTTTCCCTGAACGTAAAAAAGCCCATCCAGAATAGATTGTTATTATCTAATCTGAACGGACTCTTCCGACAGGCCTTATACCAGGCAAGAAAATTGTGTTATTTTTACTCTGATTTACACCCCAAATCTTATCCTACATTGTGCCTTATCTCTCCGGGTGACAATCTTAAAAATAAATCCTGATGACATGATTTCATTTTCACTGACAAAATCCATTTTTCAATCACTTTTCGCTGACAAATTTGCCATCGAAATTGATAAAATTGTATGAAAAAAGCGGCAAAGATTTTTCTTTCATTACCGCTAAAATAGAGTGTTCCCTGCGGGAATCGAACCCGCAACTACAGCTTAGGAGGCTATTGTTATATCCATTTAACTAAGGAAACATATTATACAAAACATCCATATAACATCAACATTATAATATTATCATATATAATAAAATTGGTCAATAACCACATTAATCATTTTTTTGCCGTATGACTCCATTAATCATTTTTTATGCCATAACCACATTTGTCCCATTTTTATTCCAAAGTGAAAAGTCTGCTTTTACACCAGTGCAGCTATTTTTAAATATAACTAAATACGCCAAAAAACTACATTTATCCAATTTACATAAACAAAAACAGATAGCAATAACTCTCTCTGGTTATCACTATCTGTTCATTCATTAACAGTTAATACATTAACAGTTAATACATTAACTTAAGCAACAAAATATCACTTTGCTCCTGTATTATTCTTTCATATTATAATATGTGAACTACCCATTGTCTAAAGCCAGTGGGCTTCCTGCTTCATAGACCTCGCAACCTACTATCTCCACAGGCTTCAATACAATTCTTAACTATAATGTAAACTTCTCAATTGCTTCCTTAAGTGACATAGCAATCTCATCAAGCTCTACTGTACACTGGTTTAAGTTCTGCATTGTAGCATTAACCTCTTCGGCAGATGCTGTAACCTCTTCTGATGCTGCTGCTGTCTCTGTTGAAATTGTAGCAACCTCTTCCATTCTCTTAACAACTTCAACTCTGCTGTCATCCATCTGTGCATTAAGATTTTCAATATTATGAAGTCCCTGAGTAAGTTCATCAATAGATTCAGAAATATTATTAAATAATTCTTTAGCATCCTGAATTGACTTATTCTGCTCCATAATAATCTCATCAGATTCATCAAGTGTCTTTTCAACTAATGTAGACTTATCAGATATCTCACTTACAATCTTAATAATCTCATCTGTAGACTGCTGTGACTGTTCAGCAAGCTTTCTTATCTGGTCAGCAACAACTGCAAAGCCTCTTCCGCTCTCACCGGCTCTTGCTGCCTCAATACTTGCATTCAAAGAGAGCATATTAGTTTCTTCTGTAATCTCTGTAATAGCATTCGATATAAAATTAATCTTATCAATACTGCTAATCATCTCATTGACAACATTCTTAGAAAGCTTAGAATTGTCAATTGACTTCTGTCCCTTTCCAATAAGGTTATCAACTATATTAATACCTTCATTACTAAGCTTCTGTGTCTGTGCTGATTTATTATTAATATCACCAACATATGTTCTTGTCTCATGCAGCTTCTGCGCAAGCTTTTCAACCTCATCACTTGCCTTATTAGTACTCTCTGCCTGTCCTGCTGCACCGATTGATACGCTCTGGATGGCTTCTGATACCTGATTAGTTGTCTCTGTTGTTGTCTTTGAAATATCTGATATATTACCTGATGCCTTAATAATAACACTTGAACGTTCTTCTACATTCTTAATAAGCCCTGCAACATTATCAACCATCTCATTGAAGCTTGTCTCAAGCAAGCCAAATTCGTCCTTTTTCTTAACTTCAATTCTCTTAGAGAAATCTCCCTTAGATACAGCATGCATAACTGTATTAATTCTCTTGATTTCCTTAGTAAATATAATTGAAACAACTAAAGCTATAATGATACCGATAATAAATGCTACAACAGCAGAAGCCAGCGTTGCATTTGTTATTTTATCAGTAACATTAGTAATCTCACTGTTGCCAACTATACCAACAAGCGACCAGCCTGTAACTTCATCCCTTACAACTGATACTGTTACCGGTGTTCCATCAATTCTTTCTGTATATGTACTCACCACATTCTTCTTATCATCTGATAATGCTTTAAAGTCACTCCAGAACTTAGAACTGCTTACAGAACCTGAAAATGACTTGTCATCATTATTATCTACAAGAATATCACCATTTTCATCTACAAGAAGAACATAACCTGTATTAAGAAGACCTATGTTATTAACATATTCCTCTATCTCACTGAAGTTAATATCCATAGCAACAACACCATAATTGACATTATTAATCTTAATATCCTGTGAAACAGTTATAATCTTATTGCCAGTCTTAGTATCTGTATATGGCTTAGTATAATATGAGAAAATTCCATCTCTTGATGTAAGTCCCTGACATGATTTATACCAGTCCTGACTGGTATTATTAACATTTTCCGCAAAATCTTTCTTATTACCGACCTTGCCTGTATCAGGATTAGGCTCTGTCCAGCCTGATATCAAATAACCCTTGGCAGTAGAATAATATGCCCTTACTGCTCCATCTGTTACCTTAACTGATGCTATAAGTGCATCCTGGATCGTTGTTACATTATTATCAAAATCACCCTTATCCTCAAGATGCTTAACCTCGTCTTTTCTCGTTACAAGATCCACCGGCTGACTTAAATTCTTAAGGTAATTCCTGAAACCTTTCTGTGTTTCTGTAAGCGTCTGTCCACTTGTAATATTAATGTTGCTCTCCTGCGTTGTCTTTGTAGTATTAATTGCCTCAAACGCAAGAATCAGTGTAGGTATCATTATTGCAATAACAAAGCTGATAACTAACTGCACTCCAATTCCTCTTAATTTGTGCTTCATATTTTCCTCCATTTTCTCCTATAAATTATATCATAAGAACCTTTAGTATTGTAATTCACATTATGTCTCAAAAAATACACCATAAGTTCCTATAAACACCAATCAACTACTGGAACTTAACATTTCCCTGCAGCCATATCTGTCCCTTAAATCTCCTGCCTTCTGCGGGTTGTCCCATAACACTGTTTTTACTTACTGCCATCGTAAACACTATATTATTACATTCCAGATTCATAATATAAATATCCTCACCTGTAAATTCATTATGTTCCAATGACACTGACAGAATCTCTCCTACAACAGAATACTGGTCACACTCAACACCACATGGCATGAAAGTCGAATCTACTATAGTAAATATGTCTTCGTGCTGTACTCTGTCAGAAAGCTTTGTATATGTATCTATATCGTCTATTGTAAGACTTTCTATAGCGCTCTCATCCCCTTTTTTAGCCGCAGCTATAAGATTAATTCTCTTTTTCTCTTCTTCAAGCTGCTTCTCCTTATTATACATATCTTTCTTAAGCGGAAAAAGTATCATCCCACCTAATGACAATGCCGTAAGCGATACTCTCCTGTTCTCAAGCGGCTTCTTTGATATTGTATTTTTCCTGTCAGGATTAAATATATTATTACCAGAATCGTTATTCTTATCAGATTGTTTTAATCCTGTTATATATTCCAGGTAATCCATAACATTCTGAAGATAAAATATAATAGTCACTCCGGTCTTTTTTTCATCACATACTACCGCATATGATTCTTTATCAAGATGTCTTTCCACTGTAAGCTCATCATAATCTGTTATTGTATTTCCAATAACAAATGGAAAATAATATTCATATATAAAACTGCCGTTCTCATACCGTCCAAAAATATATAATCCGCAAGACTTACTTATTCTTAATACTATTACCCCTCTTTGTAATGCATTATTAGATAATACAAATCCCTCCTCTGTGCAACCCCTGATTCCAGCCTTAATGAACTTCGCCTCACCCTCAGAGTCCATATTACTAAAACCAAGCGCCTGTAAATATATATTCATAACTACCTCAATTCCTGATACCGGCTTACAGCCGCCTATGATATTCGCACACCGGTCTATTGTACACTTTCGTTATCTTAATGTAAATATATAATTCTTTATATTTTTAGACAAAACCTGACATAATGCTATTGTGAACTACCCATTGTCTAAAGCCAATGGGCTTCCTGCTTCATAGACCTCGCTACCTACTATCTCCACAGGCGTTAATTCGGGCAGTTCCTGCCCTATATTGGACTTCTTAGGCTATAACCCCTCTGCCATTATGTTCTTCGCCGCATTAATATCTGTATCGTGCTTTGTCAGTTTCCATGTGTTTTATAATGACTTTGTATCTTTGACATATCTCATATGAAAACTGCATTATATCATCTGATATTTGTCTTCAATCATGTATAATACTTATCACTATAATATATCTATAATAAATACAGTAAGGTACTTCAAAAGGTCCTTTTCCACATATTCAGTATACGTACTTCCATCTGAATGTCGTACCATCTTCATAACCGGTCTGTCTGCTACATCCTTATTCTGTCTTATAACTTCACCGACTTCATTCTCATTAGTAAGCACCTGCATCCCTACCGGATAAACAGCAACAGATTCAAGCAGCTTCTTTACAATAGCACCATCATATTCTCGTTCAGCATGTACTTTCATATATTCGATTGCCTGATACATCTTAAGCTGCTTATTTCCAATTCCGCTTATCAATGAATCAAATTCATCACATACAGAAACAATTCGTATCTCCATCTTAATCTTAGAGCCATTATGCTGGAATGGAAATCCTGTTCCATCAATATTCTCATGGTGAAGAAGTATAATTTCCTTAGATATATCAGAAATCCAGTTCTCATCCTGTATAGAGCTGTACCCGTATATCGTATGTTTCTTATATTCCAGCTCATCCTTCGGAGATAATTCATCCTCACCAACATCAATATACGGTGCCTGTATATACTTAAGACCAATATCATGCAATATAGCTCCCATTGCAATATTCTTAACCTGCTTCTTTGTCATCTTAAGCTTTAAAGCCATAACAGTAGAAAGCGAACACACATTAATACAATGAGTATACAGATCTGTACTTATATTTCTTATTTCCGTCATGCTGTTAATAACATCCGGATCAGATATAACACTGTCAATAATCTCCTCAGCAGCCTCTCCTATTATACTAAGGTCACTGTTTCTCTTATATATATGCCTGTCAAGAACCTTTCCGACTATCTCCTGTGTCCTGTTAATCGTCTCGTCTATATTAAATATATGTCTTGTACCATCAGCAGTTGTATTAGCAATATCGTCTTTAACATATACAAGAAGCTGATTATGTTCCTTTAACTTATCTATGTATTCCTGCTTTAAAATAGTATCTGATTGTATAAGCACAACATTGGACTCTGTTATTACAGGCACAGCAAGTATCTCTGTTCCTTTTAAATCATCAACAAAAACTTCTTTCATAACAATTCCACTCTCCATTACTACTGTCAAACTGAGATTACCCACACATAATAAATTATATCTATAACATACCACATTCACATTATATTTTCAAATATTAAATAAGTTTCATATATAATTTCACACCGCATATATAATTGATAATTAACTGTGTATAACCGCAATATATTAATTAGGATATTAAATCAGCTTAAACATTCGTTAATTTTTTATCAATCTATTGACAACAGATTAATCATAATATATACTGTAGATGTTTGTTAATAATTTATCAATCAAGAGTTATATTGCCGCACTTGCGGCGGAATGGAGGATTTATATGACTGAAAATAATGCTGAACTTGAATTTACTGTTGATTCTGTAGAATCTCTTGAAAAAAGAATTAATCAGGTAAGAGAGGCAGTAAAAATATTCTCAACTTATTCACAGGAGCAGGTAGACAAAATATTTACTGCTGCCGCACTTGCAGCTAATAAGGCAAGAATAAGCCTTGCAAAGGATGCCGTAGAAGAGACCGGCATGGGTATTGTTGAAGATAAAGTTATAAAGAACCATTATGCTTCTGAATACATCTACAATGCTTACCGTGATACTAAGACCTGTGGAGTTATTGAAGAAGATAAGGCATTTGGTATTACTAAAATCGCTGAGCCTATCGGCGTTGTTGCTGCTGTTATTCCTACTACCAATCCTACATCTACAGCAATATTTAAGACATTAATAAGTCTTAAGACACGTAACGGTATTATTATCAGTCCGCATCCTCGTGCTAAAAAATGTACTATAGATGCTGCAAAGGTTGTTCTTAATGCTGCTGTTGCAGCCGGTGCACCTGCTGGAATTATAGGCTGGATTGATGTTCCATCACTTGAACTTACTAACACTCTTATGAAAGAAGCTGATATTATACTTGCAACAGGTGGTCCTGGCATGGTTAAAGCCGCTTACTCATCAGGCAAACCGGCTCTTGGTGTAGGTGCCGGCAATACTCCGGCCATCATTGATGAATCAGCAGATGTAATACTTGCAGTTAATTCTATTATACATTCAAAGACATTTGATAATGGTATGATATGTGCCTCTGAGCAGTCAGTTATTGTTGATAAGAAAGTATACAAGGCTGTTAAAGAAGAATTTACAAAAAGAGGCTGTCATTTCCTTACTAAGTCAGAGTTAGATAAAGTCAGAAAGACTATTTTAATAAATGGTTCATTAAATGCAAAGATTGTTGGTCAGAGTGCTTATAATATCGGTAAATTATCAGGTATTACCGTTCCTGAAACCACTAAGATTCTTATAGGTGAAGTAACAAGCGTTGACCTTTCAGAGGAATTTGCACATGAGAAGTTATCACCGGTTCTTGCCATGTATAAAGCAGATAACTTCGAGGATGCTGTGGATAAAGCATCTCATTTAATTGCCGATGGTGGATATGGTCATACTTCTTCTCTCTATATTAATATTGAACCTAATCAGGATAAGATTGCCATATTCCGTGAAGCTATGAAGACATGCCGAATCCTTATTAACACTCCTTCTTCACAGGGTGGTATCGGCGATTTATACAACTTTAAGATGACTCCTTCACTTACACTTGGCTGTGGCTCATGGGGCGGTAATTCCGTATCAGAAAATGTAGGTGTTAAGCATCTTATTAATATTAAAACTGTTGCTGAAAGGAGAGAAAATATGTTGTGGTTCCGAGCCCCTGAAAAGGTATACTTTAAGAAAGGCTGTCTTCCTGTTGCTCTCGATGAGCTTGGCAGAGTAATGCATAAGAAGAAAGTATTTATCGTAACAGACCAGTTCTTATATAAGAACGGTTATACCAAGTGTGTTACTGATAAATTAGACGAACTTGGAATAATGCATACAACCTTCTATGATGTAGAGCCAGACCCTACATTAAAATCAGCAACCGAGGGTTCTAAGCAGATGAAACTTTTTGAACCTGACTGCATTATAGCTATCGGTGGTGGTTCTGCTATGGATGCCGCTAAGATTATGTGGGTAATGTATGAACATCCTGAAGTAGACTTTATGGATATGGCAATGCGTTTCATGGATATCAGGAAACGTATATATACATTCCCTAAGATGGGTGAGAAGGCTTACTTTATAGCTATTCCTACATCATCAGGTACAGGTTCTGAGGTTACACCATTTGCAGTTATTACCGATCAGAATTCAGGAATTAAATATCCTCTTGCCGATTATGAACTTCTTCCTAAGATGGCTATTGTAGATGCCGATCTTATGATGAACCAGCCAAAGGGACTTACAGCTTCATCAGGTATTGATGCACTTTCACATGCACTTGAAGCTTATGCTTCTGTTATGGCTACAGATTACACAGATGGTCTTGCGCTTAAGGCAATGAAGAATATATTTGAATATCTGCCTGCTGCATATAATAATGGACCACATGATGCTAAAGCCCGTGAACAGATGGCTGCTGCCTCTACTATGGCAGGTATGGCATTTGCAAATGCTTTCCTCGGAGTGTGTCATTCAATGGCTCATAAGTTAGGTGCTTTCCATCATATACAGCATGGTATTGCCAACGCACTTTTCTTAACAGATGTTATGCGATTTAATGCTGCTGAGGTTCCTGCCAAGATGGGCACATTCCCTCAGTATCAATATCCTCATTGCAAGGAACGTTATGTTGAATGTGCTAAGTTCGTAGGCATTACAGGCAAAGATGACGATGAGATATTCGAGAATTTCTTACAGGCTATTGAAGACTTAAAGAATGCTGTAGGTATCAAGCCTACCATTAAGGATTATGGCGTTGAAGAAAAAGATTTCCTTGCCACATTGGATGAAATGGTTGAAAATGCATTTGATGACCAGTGTACAGGTGCCAACCCAAGATATCCTCTTATGAGTGAGATTAAGGCAATGTATCTTAAGGCATATTATGGAAAGCCTGTAGAATTTGACAAATAACATGTTATTTATATTTAACACAGATATTATCTACCAGTGGCTCTGCAATCCCCGTGGATGTATATCTTAGTCTGTGATATACATCCATACATTGTACCGGAGCAGTTTAATAATTTATTTATAATAAGAAAGGGGTATTTCATGAAAGAATGTATTGCAAATAATAATAAGAAATCCGTTTATATTGAGAACGGTAAAGCAATGAAGGTCTTTGACACTGATTATAGCAAATCAGATGTATTATACGAAGCACTTAATACAGCAAGGGTAGAGGATGCCGGAGTTAATATTCCAAAGCTTATCAGCGTATCAGTTGAAGATGGCAAATGGATTATAACAAGTGAATATAAGGAGGGTGTGACTCTTACTGAATTACTTAAGTCTCATCCTGAAAAGACAGATGAATATATCAATGCATTTGTCGATTATCAGATTGATTTTGAAAAGAAGAGCAATCCTTTATTATTAAAATTAAAGGATAAATTAAAAAGACAGATTGACTCACTTAAAGGTACAATTGACAGCTCTACTATTTTTGAATTATCTACACGACTTGAATCTATGCCAAAGCATACTAAGCTGTGCCATGGTGATTATTGTCCTGATAATGTCATTGTCAAGACTGATAACAATGGCAATATTACTGATATAACAGCCGTTGACTGGGTTCATGCAACACAGGGTAATGCCAGTGCTGATGTAGCCAATACTTATCTTCTCCTTAAGCTTGTAGACGACTCCATTGCTGAAAAATATATGCAGACCTTCTGCAATAAGACTAATACTAAAAAAGACTATGTTACAAGCTGGGTGCCTATTGTAGCGGCTGCAAGACTTACTAAGAATGATCCTGCTGAAAAAGAACTTCTTGAAAAATGGATTGACATTGTTGAGTTCCAGTAATATCTTTAAGTTTCATTCTATAACTGAATAATACTTTATTAAAATAACAATTTATTTAAAAAGGGAAGAGACTGGCAAAATTTAATCTGCAGTCTCTTCCCTTCTCTTATAACCATAAATGAACAGATACATATTTGTGCAATATTTTAAACATTATCACATTTCTATTACTAGATAATGTCAAACTATGCTATTTCTGTCTTATAATATATCAATCTATTATAGGTATATATGCCTGATAAATTTATATATCAATATCTTTCCCAACATAATACATCCTTTTTATATACATCACTTTTATATATATCCCTTTTATATACATTCCTTTTATATACATCCCTTTTATATACATCCCTTTTATATACATCCCTTTTATATACATCCCTTTTATACATCCTTTTTATATAATTCTAATGTATGACTTTATAAAAAATTAAATTTTTATGTCACGTTTTTTTATTTTATTTGTTATATATTATAGAACGTTCAAAAACTGCAATTATTTTACCGTGTAACACAATATCTGATTTATGATATATTACTTACTCAATTATTATACGAAATATAAAAATTAATCCGGCATACAAAGTATCACATTCTGCCTAAGCATTTTTATATTATTTTATACATTACATCAAATTAAGTTTATTTTAAATAAAATTAAAAAAATAATGATATTTGTAATAAATCTTATTTTATTAAATAGTCCGATAAGTTAATTTGAATTATAACAAAAAGTTAGTATATTATATAGATAATCGTCAGTACAGATATAATAATTACAGTATCACTTCAGAGGGGAGATGATTACAATTAAAATTAAGTTATCCAACAGACAGAAATTAGAAAAGCTCTATGTCATATATGAAAATAAAATGTATGCATTAGCTTATTCCATATTACACAATAAAGCCCAGGCAGAGGATATAGTACACGACTCATTTGTTAAGCTTACTGATTATCTTGATAAAATAAAAGACCCTGATGATGCCCGTACTAAAGCACTTGTTTTAAAGATTGTAAAAAACAATGCTATCAATAGATATCATAAAAACCAGCGTGAAGCATGGCTTTATGATTTTAACGATAAGGACGATATCGCAGACCCACATGACGTTATTGATAAAAAGCTTACAGAGATTAATAACTGTACAATTCTTGCCGAAGCCGCAAAGGACATGCCTGACATTTATAAAGAAGTCATCCGCATGCGTTGTTATATGGAGCTTTCTACAAGGGAAATTGCAGATATTACAGGTCTTGATACTGCAACAATCAGAAAAAGATATGAACGTGCCAAAAAATATTTATATGACCATATTATTGATAAAGGAGGTCCAACTTATGAAAAAGAAAAATCACAATTCTATGCACAGCTTAGGTAAACAGCTTGAGCTTGAAGAATTTATGAATAACAATGAACAACATACGTTTTCAGAAGAATATCTTAATAAAAAAGCCGCACTTTTAGAGTCTATCGATAAAAAGGATAAAGTAAAAAGAATACACAACAAGAAATTTATTGCAGCCGCTGCCGCAGGCTTTGTAATTATTGCAATTCCGGGTTCTGCCCTTGCCGCCAGACAGATTATGACAGACTATAATATTTCAACTAAGCAGACTAATAATTATGAATATCAGGTAGCATTTTCCGGTCCTACTGATGCCTGTGGTACTACACCAGAAAACACCGATGTTACTTATGTGGCAGATGATACTTCTTCATCACACTACGACCCAGAGTTGTACCATACCTTTGTCCGTATGGATATTGGATATATGATGGATGGATACGAACTAAGCTCTAACAGTTCCTCTCCTGATAATGGTCTTTTTAAATATGCACTTGCTGATGATTATACCGAAAGCCACAATATCACAATTGGTCTTATGGTTATCAATGAAAATCAGGTTATAACTAAAAATAATGCAATTGGTACTAAAAATATTGTTGTCGGCGATGGCAATGATGCAACTATTTTCTATAAAAATGCTCTTGATGTTACTTCTTATAATAAAGATATGATTATTTATTTTAAGGAATACGGCTATGCTGTAGAAATATTTGCACAGGTTAATATTGATGAAAATGATTTAATTGATATTGCCAATAGTATAACTCTTACACAATGTGACGAATCTGTTGCCATGAAGGGTTCAAGATATAATACCGGTACGATATCAGCTACTTCAACACAATCAAGAGATTATTCTGCCAAAAAGACTCTTGTTAATGAAAATAATTTCTTTGATATAGGTCATCCTTTCTCATTTGACAGTCTTTCAGCTTATAATGATTCTTCCCTTGAATACACTGTTGAGGGTTATAAGACAATGGATTCTGTTGCAGAAATTGACGAAGCCGGATTTGGCTTCCAGCTTGATACTATTAAAAGAATTACTGATGAAAATGGCAAATTATCTTATGAAAAGCAGACGATTGAAAAGGGAGACGGCTCTAATACTATCAGTAAGGTTACAGATACAAAGACCGTTAATGCCAGATTTGTATATGTTACCATGAAAGTTAAAAATACCTCTGATACTGATATATCAGAGATTAAAATTGAACCACAGATATGCTGCCTCGGTGCTGATGATACTATTCCATACACATCTTATTATGCTTCATCTAAGGCAGATATAGACCCTGAAGGATACTCATTATATTGTGATTATCCTACAATGTATGATGAATCACCTGACACATATGATAATAACCGTAATTACTATGCTCAAAGGTATACAATTCCTGCCGGTGCCGAGATTGAATATCATGTCGGCTTTATAGTTGATTCAGACAGAATGGATAATATGGTATTATTCTTTAATCCTGTCGGAAGCCTTACAGGACAATCATATGGTTATGAGCATACACCTGCCATTATTAAACTTAATAAATAATGATTGACCAAGCTGAAAGTGAGAGATGCTTCTTGAACGACAATTCAAGAAGCATTTTTTCAGTATAATGGGGCAAACTTAATTTTTACTCTATGAAAACATCAGAATCCACAAATAAAAAAGCACAAAGAAACGGCATAAACGCCTATATTCTTTGTGCTTTATCTGCAATTATATTTTAATAATTACTGAAGTTTATCATGTCCACCCATATATGGACGAAGTGCTTCAGGTATTCTTACACTGCCATCAGCCTGAAGGTTATTTTCAAGGAATGCAATTAACATTCTAGGTGGTGCAACAACAGTATTATTAAGAGTATGTGCAAAATATTTTTCTTTCTTATCATTCTGTACTCTTATCTTAAGACGTCTTGCCTGTGCATCTCCTAAGTTTGAACATGAACCTACTTCAAAGTACTTCTTCTGACGTGGTGACCATGCCTCTACATCAAGTGATCTTACCTTAAGATCTGCAAGGTCTCCTGAACAACATTCAAGTGTTCTTACAGGAATATCGAGTGAACGGAATAAATCTACTGTATTCTTCCATAATTTATCAAACCACATCTTACTCTCTTCTGGCTTACATACTACTATCATCTCCTGCTTCTCAAACTGATGTATTCTATATACACCACGTTCTTCTATACCATGAGCACCTTTTTCTTTTCTGAAGCAAGGTGAATAGCTTGTAAGTGTCTTAGGAAGTTCTGATTCAGGAGTAATTGTATCAATAAATTTACCAATCATTGAATGTTCACTTGTACCGATAAGATAAAGGTCTTCACCTTCAATCTTGTACATCATTGAATCCATTTCTTCAAAACTCATAACACCTGTAACAACACTGCTTCTTATCATATATGGAGGAATACAGTATGTGAATCCTCTGTCAATCATAAAATCTCTTGCATATGCAATAACTGCTGAATGAAGTCTTGCAATATCTCCCATGAGGTAATAGAAACCATTTCCTGCAACCTTACCTGCTGCATCAAGGTCAATTCCGTTAAACTTAGCCATAATATCTGTATGATATGGTATTTCATAATCAGGTACAACCGGTTCACCAAACTTTTCTATTTCAACATTCTCGCTGTCATCCTTACCAATTGGTACACTTGGGTCAATAATATTAGGAATCTTCATCATTATCTCTGTAACCTTTGCGTTAAGCTCTGATTCCTTTGCTTCAAGCTCCTTTAATTTATCAGCGTTAGCACTTACCTGTGCCTTGACCTCTTCTGCTTCTTCCTTCTTACCCTGTGCCATTAATGCACCAATCTGCTTAGATAATTTATTTCGGCTTGATCTTAATTCATCAGCTTCTGTCTGTGTAGCTCTTGCCTGTGCATCAAGCTCTATAACTTCATCAACAAGTGGAAGTTTCTTATCCTGAAACTTATTTTTTATGTTCTGTTTTACTACTTCCGGATTCTCTCTTACAAATTTTAAATCTAACATTTTCTTTCCTCCTGATATCGTGCTTAAGATATCGTGTTTTATATTCACACTTTATTTATTATGCACCATTTTTAATATATTTTCCAGTATTTTGTTAATTTATTAATTCATCATCTCATTAATTTCGCTGCTTAAGTCAACATCGCCGTAGCTTCCGGCAATTGCCTGTTCTAATGCTTTCTGTTCTTCATCACCTAATTCTGTAAATGACTTTCCATCAATTATCTCTTTGGCATATGCAAAGCATCCTGTATTACTATGCATTACATTTACAAGATAACCATTATTAAGTTTATTAAGCATACATAACGAAAAACTTAACTTTCCACCCATTTCATGGAAGGCATCATATTTAATAAGACCAATCTTCTGAAATGTATGCTGCATTTTATCATAAATATCTTTAATTGACTCGGAATTATTATCTGCTATCTTTCTAAGTTCATTATAATCATCAAGATTCTGCTTAATCAATGCTTCTATTGATTCACCTTCTGAGCCTTCCATGAATTTTTTATATTTTTTCTTCATTCCGGCCAGCTTGCAGATGGCAACAATTGCAAGTATTATTGACAATAGTGATATACCACACAAACCCAGCATAATATACAATGCCGGCACACTAAAATAGCCAAAAAAATCAATGTTCATTGCATTACCTCTCTTATTTGTATTTTATTTTTAAAAATATCACTTCTCAAGGCGCTTTAACATATCATATATACGTTCAAGCTCCTCCTGGGAATAATAATCTATCTCGATTTTACCCTTATTGTTATTTTTATTTTTTATAACCACCTTTGTACCCATTATTTTTTTTATTTTATCTTCAATATCCCTATATACAAAATCATTTGCCGGCTTTAACTTTGTTTCTTTTTCCGGCTTTGATAATGCTTTCATTAAGCGTTCAGTTTCTCTTACACTTAACTTTTCATCAAATATTTTCAAAGCGACTTCATACTGTTTATCAGGGTCTTCTATTCCTATAATTGTCCTTGCATGACCATTACTTAACTTGCCTTCCATAACCATATTCTGTACTCTTTCATCAAGCTTTAAAAGTCTTAATGAATTGGTTATCGCTGCTCTTGACTTTGCAACTCTTTCGGCAACCTCATCCTGCTTTAATCTATAATCAGATATAAGTCGCTGATATGCCCTTGCTTCTTCAATTGGATTCAGGTCCTCTCTTTGTATATTTTCTATTAAGGCAATCTCCATTACTTCCTGCGTTGTATAATCCTTTATAATTACAGGAACCTCTTTAAGACCTGCCAGCTTAGCGGCTCTCCACCTTCTCTCACCTGCAATTATTTCGTAAAAATCTCCTTTTTTTTGAACAAGTAATGGCTGTAGTATCCCATACTGTTTTATAGATTCTGCAAGCTCTATTAATGCATCTTCATCAAATGCTTTTCTTGGCTGCTCTTTATTGGGTTCAATAAGAGATATTCTTATCTTAGTATCTGCCGGTTCTTTTACAATAACCTCTTTTATTACTTCCTTAACCTTAACATCATCATCTTCTGGAATTAATGCTCCAATGCCTTTTCCGAGTCCCTTTTTGCCAAGTCCTCTTCCGAGTCCTTTAGATGTCTTACTGCTTTTGATTTCCGACACTTCTTTGTCACTCCCTTTATATTATTTTTGCACTATCTTCATTTCTAAGCAACTTTTGTTGCGAAGAGGCGAAGAAAAATTCGCGCAGGCAATTTTTCTTCTGCCATCATGGGCTATTTGTTCCTAAGCAGAACAAATAGTCATGTAAAAATAAGCTATCTAGCTTATTTTTACACTATCCTCTTTTTATAACTTCCTGTGCCAACATTCTGTAGCTTTCTGCTCCACTTGAACGCTTATCATATATATTTATTGGAAGGCCATGACTTGGTGCCTCCGCAAGCCGTATATTCCTTGGAATAATTGTCTTATATATCTTTTCCTGAAGATTATCTTTAACATTTTCCACAACCTGTAATGACAGATTGGTTCTTGAATCAAACATAGTAAATACAACACCCTCTAATTCAAGCTTTGGATTAAGTTTTTTCTTCACAAGATTAATTGTATGCATAAGCTGTGTAAGTCCTTCAAGTGCATAATACTCACACTGTATCGGCACAAGTACTGTGTTTGAAGCAGTCATCGCATTTACAGTAAGCATACTAAGCGATGGTGGACAATCTAATATTATAAAATCATAATTATTTTTAACTTCTGCCAGACTATACTTTAAAATATATTCTCTTTCTTCAACATCTATTAAATCAATCTCTGCACCGGCAAGATTAACATTAGATGGAATTATATCAAGATTATCAAATATATCTTTAATAATAGCATCTTTTATATCAACCGTCCTTAATATTACTTCGTAAATAGTATTTTCTGCCTCATCTTTCTCTATACCCAGACCACTAGTTGTATTTCCCTGTGGATCCATATCTATAACAAGTACTTTCTTTCCGGCCTCTGCAAGACATGCCGATAAATTAATAGTTGTCGTTGTCTTTCCGACTCCACCTTTCTGATTTGCAATTGATATAATTTTTCCCATAATAATCCTCATTCCGCAGGCTTTTTTATTGCTGGAACAATCGCAGGTCAAATATTAAATCAGTTCTGCGATAAAGGCTATTTGTAATGCCTGCAGCACAAATAGTCAATTCATACATGAATTTATGAAAAATAATAGTATCATCATTATTTTTCACACTAATTCCCATTCCTGAGCAGTTTTTGTTACAAAAAGGCAAAAGAAATTCGCATAGGCAGTTTTTCTTATGCCCTAAATATCACTTAAATGTTTCACGTGAAACATTTTTTACAACGAAAACATTATAACATTATTTAATTATGTTATCTACATCAAATTAATATTTTGTTGTTTCTAAATGTAATTTTGCAATTAACATTACTTAAATATAATGTTTCACGTGAAACATTTATTATATCAGCGGCTCCGCAATCCTCGCTGAACATATATTTCATGTTCTGTTCAGAATCAAATTAGCCGTGTGAGAAAATAATATCATTATTAGCCAATAAATAAAAAGGATATGTAAGCTGTAATCATATCCTTACATATCCTTAATACCTGTATTTGATTAATAAAATTATTTCATACATATAAAATTAATAACTATTATATTACTCATTTTATTTTTACAAGATTATTTTTTATGGCAAATACTGCTGCCTGTGTTCTGTCAGATACCATAATCTTTTTAAATATATTAGATACATGGTTCTTAACTGTTCTCTCACTAATATTAAGCGTGGCAGCAATTTCCTTATTAAACATTCCATTTGCAAGAAGCTTTAATACTTCCACTTCTCTTTTTGTGAGTTCATTAATCTTATCTTTCATAACATCTCTCTCTGCAAGATTAGCATTTAAAAGATTAGTCAATGATGGCTCAATATACGTCTGTCCCGAATATACTATTTCAATTGCTTCAACAAGCGTTGCTGAATCTGAATCCTTTAAAATATATCCATCACATCCATAATCCATAGCCTGAACAAGATAATCTATCTCTTTATGTATTGTAAGGAAAATAACTTTGTTCTTCATCTTCTGTTCTCTCATTATCTGAAGAACCTTTAAACCGTCAAGATTAGGCATATTAATATCCAATAATACCACATCCGGATTAGTCTTATTTACAAGATTAAGACATTCATATCCATCTCCTGCTTCTCCTATAACCTCTATCTTATCACTCAATTCCAATAACTGTTTTAAACCTTCTCTGACCATCATATGATCATCTGCCAAAAACACTCTAATAGCCATATAACTCTTCCCCTTTCTACAGATAATTATAACCAATATTTCAATCATCTGTTCTCCATATATCTATAAACTTACTTAAAATATATGGACATTTTGTAAACATGCAGATCAAAGTATAATCTATAACATTTTTATATGTAACCTGGCACATCAATTATTATTTAATTATTCGTTTTAAATATTATTGTTTTTAACTAAAATGCTTACATTATATGCGCATAAAACTGTATACAGTGCATACGCCATTCATCAGACATCTGCCAAATGTGGCACCGGAACTGTTATCTTATATTCCACTCCACCACTTTCCATATCACTAATCTTAATTTTACCATCAATAAGTCCTAATCTTTCTTTTAACAACATAAGACCAAATCCGGTATTATCCGATGTTGTCTTCGGATTATTAATTATACTATAATCATATCCTTTTCCATTATCAGACTGGATAATATTAATAACATCCGGCGTTATATCAACACTTATCTGTATCCTTGTCCCACCTGAATGTTTTATTGAATTACAGCATAACTCCTGAATAATTCTTAATAACATAATAACAACAGAATTATCAATATGCTTCAGCTTACTATGGTATGAATAATCAACCACCATATCAGTAGACTGCTTAATCTTTCCAATAAAATCATTAAATACGCCCTCTGTATCCAGATCATCTAATGACATAGGATGAAGATTAAATATTATATTTCTTAACTCTTCAATACAATCCTTAATTATTTTATTGCCAGACTCTATCTCAAGCTTTGCCCTGTTATGGTCACTGTCTACTACTTTCTTTATAAGCTCCATCTTATACATCATTGCTGTCAGATTCTGAATGATTGAATCATGAATATCCGCCGATATTCTCTGTCTTTCTGCTTCTACATAATTAATCACATCATGACTTGTATATTTATATGTCTCTACACCGGTATTATCCTTATTCGATAAGATACTTTCAAGCTTTGAAATCTTTTTTTCAATATTATCTTTTTCCGCTTTCATACTCTTCTGACTTTTTTCCATGTCAGAAATCATCTGTTCAAGCCTTATTACTTCCTCAGTATTAAATCCGGTATTCTTATCAGTTGACATAAATATCATACCTGTAGCATTGTTATCTCTTTTGATTAATTCTACTGTCTGTCTGCTTTCCTGTATATCAAGTTCATTAGAATGAAGCTTATCTTCAATTTCTGATCTCTGTTTTCTAAAATCTTCTAATTCATTTCTTACATATTCAATAATTTCTTTCAAACTAATCACCATATGCTTATAAATTTTCGTCATTATAAAAGTTCTCTATATAATACGAATGTACTATAACGCTTTTGTAACAGTAACATATTACTCTATTTTGGAAAATAAATCAATTATTCATTTTAATCTTCACATTGTTAAATTTTATATACTTTAAGCAATATTAAACTTATGTTGACATTTTCAGACAATTAAATATATTGATAGTTTTACATTTTTGCATTATAATTAATATATATATCATGAACGTAAGATTTTCTGATTTAATATTCAGAAGTAACATTATAAAATTACATATAAATATATATTATATTTCACTATGCAGAATGGAGGATTACTATGAATAAATGGTCAAAAATAGGCATATCAACTACACTTGGAGTATGTGTAGTATCATCAATACACGCTATCAACAGATTTATTTTCAGAATGTCAACTATTAACCATGTAACGGCTGACTCAAAAGAAAAAATATTTGAATGGAAGTTTGGCAATATTGCATACACAGTTACAGGAAGCGGAAGTCCACTGCTGCTTATCCATGATCTTGACAGCGCTTCATCTTCTTATGAATGGAAGAATGTTATCCAGCTTCTAAGCCGTAACCACTGCGTATATGCATTGGATCTTTTGGGATGTGGTCATTCTGATAAACCTAATATTACATATACTACATATATGTATACACAACTTATTAATGATTTTATAGTCAATGTTATACATAAAAAAGTAAGCGTTATTGCAACAGGTAAATCAGCTCCTGTGACTATTATGACTGCATATAGTAACTCGTATCTTTTTGATAAAATATTGCTGGTAAGTCCTGAGAGTATAAAGGATTCACTTAAGTCTCCCTCAAAACGTAATTCTATACAAAGGCACATAATTAATTTTCCTATAATAGGAACTCTTGTATATAATATATGTATGAGCCGTAAGCGTATATATAATGATTTTGTATATAATAATATATCACATTCAGATTTAAGCATACTTCCTGCTATCAATGCATACCATGAGAACTCACATCTGGGTGGGGCATATGCAAAATATCTGTATTCAAGCATTCAGGGACATTATACCACAGCTTCTATAAGCCACGCTGTAAGCCAGCTTGATAACTGTATATATATATTATATGGTGAAGACGACAATAAAGCTATAAGTACAATTAATGAATATACTTCATTAAATCCTGCAATAGAAACAGCCTCAATAAAGAAAACAAAAAGGCTGCCACACTTTGAATCACCTATTACTTTTGTGCGTACTGCAAATATTTTTCTTTCATAAATTGTGATTGACCGAGCTGAAAGTGAGGGACGCTTCTTGAACGGCAGTTCAAGAAGATGTTTTTAATGTGTAGAGACGGGCAGGCTGTGGCTGATATGT